>Ga0136643_10000542_pt1 | contig 41909 bp, 48 predicted proteins | sample TergutLab28metaG_FD_96883 | JGI IMG/M metagenome (GOLD analysis project Ga0136643, IMG submission 96883) | Labiotermes labralis P1 segment gut microbial communities from Petit-Saut dam, French Guiana - Lab288 P1 (version 3) (version 3) | ecosystem: Host-associated > Arthropoda: Insects >...
AATCGAGAATAGACGACCTTCCCAATAAAAACAGTCGGCGGGCGACTTCGCTTCGGCGTTCGGCGGTGTCGTTTACTTGCGCGGCAACGTTTAATTGGTGCGATTGAAGGTTAAACTGATTGACTAATCGCACGACATTCATCTCAAAATCAACTTGTTGCTGTGCCACTTGTGCGTGTATCATATCTCGGTTCGAGCGCGCCACTTCAATCTGTCCGCGACCGCGACCCCAATCCAAAATCGGAAGCCGAATGCCCAATTCCACAAATTGCTGGTCTAACGGATTTCGATAAGCCGCTTCGATAGTTTGTCCCATTTGCGCCAAACCGAATTGCATAAATAAATCTACTCGCAATCGTGCAATTGCCTGAGCGTGAGCCACATTTCCTTCGCTTTCTATTTGCTGTCTTTGCATTGTCAGCATATCAACTGCGTTGTCCGCAGCATATTTCAACGCCCGCGAAACATCAATGTGAGTGAGCGGAATATGGCTTTCAACCTCAACTTCTATCGGCAACATTTCTCTGATTCCCAAAAAAGCCCGCAAATTTTCCATCGCATCGTCCAATTGCATTTGTGCTTCCAACTGCCTACCTTCCTCCATTAATTTGTTGATTCTCAGCTGCAACATTTCATTTTCGGTGATTGTTCCGATATTGTATCTGCCTCGTGCAAAAACATAAAGCGTGTCGGCATTGGCATAATTTGTTTGGGCAATTTCCAAATTTGTTTGCGCTTTTGCCAAGCCGAAAAACATCCTAACGGCGCGCGCACCGACCAATTCCAAATTTTCCACATAACGCCTTTTCGCTTCCTCAAATCGCAGCGGCTCAATTTTTCTGTCCCAACGCAAAGCATTGAAACCAAACAATTCTTGCCTGTAACCAACAATCAACGGCGTTGAACGATACTGGTGAGTATTGTTGTGGAATAAATCCAAACGCTGTAAACCGCTGGCTACAAACAAAGTACCGCCAGTAAACGGAATGTTCTGGTTAATCATAAACGTAGCATCAGACATCAACAAATTTTGCTGAGCAAACTCCACTGTTCCATCGGATAGCGTAATCGGATTAATCATTCGATTGAAATTCGGTCTGGAATTGAACGTGAGCGACGGCAAAAAATTTGCCCTGTAAGAAACGTAACCCCAATACGAAGCACGGAAATTGTGCCGAGCAAACCATATATCGGGCGATTGTGTTTGCGCCAACTCAACCGCTTCACGCAAATTCAACCTCAACACGGAATTATTTCCCGACACGTTGAAACATTTAACTAATAACAGTATGACAATCAATTTTTTCATTTTGTTCTATATTTTTGTTTTTCTTATTTACAAAGTGTGTGCCAATCGATTAAATTGTTGTTTATCAGGAAATTGAACAAAACACGACAGTTGAAAATATGTTCGTTTTCGCACATTCGCTGTTCGTTTTCGCACTTTTTTGCGTGAAATAATTGTGACAGTGCATCATTTAACGCGCTTCATCTTAACAATCATTTAAAAAAGAATGACAATGCAAAAATAGATGACTTTCTAATGCAAATTACCTGTGTTTTAGTACAGTTTTTCTGTTCTTTTTTTTTTTTTCCCCTGATAATCAGCTGTTTATATGTTGTTTTTTAAAGAAAAATTGCACCTGTACTAAAGTACAGGTTTTTTGTTTGAAGTGTCAGATTATTTTGTACCTTTGTGGCTTGAAGCTTTTGAATATGAATCAGCATTTTAACATCGACAGTTTTTTTAGACCTTTGAAATTGGAACATCCGGTTTCAGATTCGGATTACGCAAGTGTTCAGCCGTATATTGAAACATTATCGTCGCTTGCGCGCATTGCAAATTTAAGTTTGTATGTGATTGATTATCAGAAAAGAGAGTTTTTGTATGTTTCGTCCAATCCGCTGTTTCTTTGCGGATATGAGCAGGAGGAAGTGAAAAAAATGGGATATAATTTTTATCCGCAAGTTGTTCCGCCCGAGGATATGGCTATGCTTTTGGAAATAAACGAGAAAGGATTTGAATACTTTTACAAGCAGGATGACGAAACTAAATACAATGCGTTCATATCGTATGATTTTACAATGTGCCACAAAAACGGACAAAAGTTTAAAATAAATCACAAACTTGCTCCGTTTGCCCTTACTGCCGACGGCGATATGTGGCTGTCGCTCTGCCTTGTTACTCTTTCGACCCAAGAAAAATCGGGAAATGCTTATATTCAGCAGTTTGGCTCGCCGAATAAACTTGAATATTCTTTCAAAACCAAACGCTGGAAATCAAAACCTGCTGTAACATTGACCAATAGAGAACAGGAAATATTGCGATTGTCTGCACAAGGATACACCGAGCAAAACATTGCCAATAAGCTGTTTGTAGAAAAAAGTACAGTTAAATTTCATAAAAAAAACATACTGACCAAACTTGAAGTCAATAATATTATGGAAGCTGTGTATTATTCGTCTGCAAATCATATTATATAGAGAAAAATTATGAATAACCTTAATTTACAATGCTATCAAACTTTCAATATCTAAACTTTCGATTTCTGAATTAGTACAATCACAATTTTTTGTCTATCTTTGCGTTGATTAATCATAGAAAATGCAAACTGATATTGATTCCGATGTTGGAATAGAAAAAAAGCGTTTTTACTATTCTTTGGTCATTCCTTTTTTGCTTGTGCTGCTTATGTTTTTAAGTTTCGTGCTGGAAAAAGGGATGTCGTGGGATTTTCGTACAGCCGGTGTATTTCCTCTGCGAATTGAAAATTTATGGGGAATTTTCACAATGGTTTTTGTGCATGCCGATTGGAAACATTTGTTTAACAATATCGTTTCATTTTTTGTTTTATCGTCAGCTTTATACTATTTTTACAGCTCGTTGGCTACGCGAATACTGCTTTTGTCGTACATTTTCAGTGGTTTAATGCTGTGGTTTATCGGGCGCGAAAGTTGGCACATTGGAGCAAGCGGTGTAATTTACGCCTTAGCTTTTTTCCTTTTTGTGAGCGGAATATTAAGAAAATACGCTCCATTGATTGCAATTTCATTAATTGTTGTATTTTTGTACGGAAATATCGTTTGGCATCTTTTTCCTTGGGAAGTTTATAACCGAATTTCGTGGGAAGGACATTTGTCCGGCGCAACAATCGGCTTTATTTTGGCAATTATTTACAGGAAAAAAGGTCCGCAAAAACCGGTAAAAGTTTGGGAAGATGAAGACGAGGAAGATGAGATGCACGAAAGCACGAAAGCACGAATGGGCGAATGCACGAATTTGGTAAGAGCGAAAAAAATGAAATCTAAAATTTGAAATAATAAATAATTACGAGAAAGAGTAAAACGAAAAATTCCGCGAAGCGGAAAATCTACACTCTGCACTCTGCAAATTACACTCTAAAAAAAGTATGGAAGAAAAAAAACAGAATGAAATCAATTTATTGGAATTAATCCAACTATTTTTTCGCGGACTGAAAAAACTTGGACTGAATCTTTTAAATCTTTTGGGAAATACCCTTCGTCTTTTGTATCGCCATAAAATACTGACTTGTATTATATTGGCTTTCGGTGTCGCGTATGGATTTTATTCGGGGCGTCCGGAAAATAGAATATATCGCGCCGAAGCGATGGCGATATTAAATGGAAGTTTGGCACAAACGGTAAAAGAAGTTTCGCGGCAATTGGAAAATGCCTCTCCGGCAAGTCATTTTACTTCTTTATCGGCAAGATTGGATTTGCCCTACGATGTTGCTGATAACATTGTATCAATAAGTTCTTTTTATGTGATTGATTTTCTGAATGATAGCACGCCTGATATGGTTGATTTTAGAAACAGGCATTCGTGGAAAGATACGCTTAATGTCAGGATGCCAAACCGACTTTATTTCCAGATTAGAACCCGAGATATAAGCCAAATACCTGTATTTGAAGAGGCTTTTTTGAATTATTTTAATACAAATGCGCGGCTTGTAGGCGAATTTGAAGTTAAAAAACGTAATTTGGCTCAAGAAATCCGATTGTTGGGCAGGGAATTGCACCGTTTGGACAGCATGGCTGATATTTCGTATTTTAGATTTCCCGAAATGCACGTTCAACTTCATCGAAACACACTGCTCGTGGGTGAACAAGAAAAACAGCTGTTGTACGAAGATATGATGTTTGTACAAAATAAAAAACTGAGAAGAGAATTCGAATTTGTAAATTTCACAGCGCCGGTTGTTTTACCCACAGGATTTATTGTGAGCCCGCATCCCGAAAGAGGGCGCATCGGATTTATGATGACTTATTTTTTCTTTGCTTTGGCTATCTCAATTTTTCTTTCTTTATTTATCGAACATCGTAAATGCATTTTTAACTATTTACAGACAAAATAGACAATAGACAGAAAGACAATAGACTGCGTCTAAAAGTCTATTGTCTTTCTGTCTAACCATCTGACAAATGATTGAATTTAGGAAAATAGAAAATTCCTCCGATTTGCTGTTCGGCAAAATGTATGAATTGTACCGAAGTGCTTTTCCTGCTGTCGAGCGGCGAAGTTTGGGCAGTTTAGAGCATGTTTTGAATTACGATAAAAACTTTGAAATGGATGCGTTGCTGAAAGACGGCAACTTTGTCGGTTTTTTCAACTTCTGGACTTTCGAGCGCTTTGTTTTTGGCGAACATTTTGCGATTGATTCGAAAATGCGCGGACAAAATATCGGCTCGGAAGTGGTGCAAACTTTCGTGTCGAAAATAAATTTGCCAGTTGTACTTGAAGTAGAAATGCCGATGGATGCACAGTCGATAAGAAGGATTGATTTTTACGAACGTTTGGGTTTCAAAGTGCTTTCGCATAATTACGCACAACCGTATTACGATGGCTCGGGAAAATTATTGCCCATGCTCCTCATGAGCAATAACTATCATTTTGCCGATAAACATTTCAGTTTGATAAAAAATACTGTGTACAAAAATGTATATCAATACACTCCAAACGAGTGATAAAATGATAAATATACAATTATAATCGCCACAACGAAACGACATTTTTTTCATCCCAAGCGACAAATTTTTCAAAAATCACTTGTTACGGCTTAATCCCATAATTCGCCGTCAGCACTTCAACTTTCGATTTCCTTTTTTCGGCTCGTGCGTGTGTGCCGATAGTGCCTGCTATTTCAACCGTGTTCCATCCGTTTGTCTTTGTGTATTCCTTTAAAATATCACCCGGATAACTGCTCAATAGGAATTTGCCTTCTATCTTTGAAAGTGTTTTGAGCAACAATTCAAAATCCTCGACCGTGTAAGATAAAGGCACCGCGGGCAAAATGCTGATAGTTGCTTCTACGCTGTCTCTATCCATTGCACGACTGAAAACCAGCTCTATGGGTCTTCTTATAATCACATTCTCCAAATCTCCCGCTTCGGCATAAGCTATTTTTGGGAATGGACAGAAGCAACCGAGCGATGTGCCGGAATTACCGCGTGGTCTTGCCGAACGCCGTAACGGTCGTATAAACGAATTCTGATTTCATTTTCATTGACTGTAACCAATGTTCCGCCAATGGTATTTCCACCTTCCGACCAGCGAAAGGCTATTTTATCGGCATTTTGCGTAAGCGTACCATATGCAACGCCTCGGTCGTTATCGGAAGATGGTGCTTGAATGTAAACCGTTCCTTTTCCTTTTTCGGTGCTTACTTGTTGATTATAAATTGGATAGGTGCGGACATAAATGTGATTGTTTCCTGCCAAAGCCAAATCCACGCCCCATTTATCGAAAAACTCGTGCCAACGCGCAAAACCTGCACCGGCGTAAGCTCCGGTTTCTCCCATAAACCATTGACGGTGCTGAGCAACAAAAATATACTGTGCCGGATTTCTCTTGATAACATCTGCTGCCCAAGCCTGTGCTATCGGAATCTGCGCGTGATTAAGATGCATATCTTGACAATTCAAAATAATCCAGAGAACATTGTTGTACATAAACCAAAAGGAAGCACCTGCCTGTCCGGGAAAACCGTTTGGCGGATTATTGTGCGTATGGGTGTAATATTCCTCTTTGTTGTGCGTAAGTCCGCGACTGTAAGTTTCATGGTTGCCCATCGTCCTTACCCACATATAATTTTTGGTATGCTCGTGGTCAAAAATACTTAACCATTGCGTATAACTTCCGCCGTGAGCCACGTCATCGCCGGTGGAAAAGATAAAATCAATGCCGTTATCGCTCGCTTCGATTAAAGTTGAAACCATATTCATCGCATTGTCCAAACGTTGCGGAAGCGGGCAGTACACATGAAAATCGTTAATCCACGCAAAGGTAAATTCGCCTGTTCCGGCAGTTCTGAAATGTCTCGGTGCGCTCATTACATCATTTGTCCACACACGATACATATAATCCGTTCCGGATTTCAAATTGTTTAAAACCGCTTTGTAATGATACACTCGGATGTCTTGGATAAATTCTCCCTGTGCAAGGCAAATTCTGGAAGGAATTCCATACCAAACATCCGAATACATATGACTGCCAACGATTTTTCGGGAATTTTCCCAATTCCTGTCTGCTCATTTCGTATATTCAACGAAATTGCCCGAAATCCCTACGTCTGTATGCCAACTGATACGCATTTCAGTACTTGCATTCTCGCCCGGATTGGTAATAATCATACGAGGATTTTGAGCCACCGTAAGCACAAAAGCACTCATTACGAATAACATAACAAATGCTGCTTTCTTTTTGAAACTTTGTTTACTTGTTTTCATTTTCTTTCATGTTTTTAATTATTGATAATATAAGTTGCTGAATATTCAGTGTAATTGACTGAACATAAAATGGTTATTCTGTCTATTCAGCGAAAACAACCAATACAAAAATATGAATATTTATTCTCAAGGCATGAAATTTTAAATTATTATTGTAAATGTTTGTGATTTTTTGTGATTTTGGTGAAGTTGAAATGCTCTTTTCATTTTTTTTTAAACTAAATCATGTATCTTTGTTGTTTCAAAAAATAAACCGAGAATAAACAAAGATATGGACACAAAACGCCAACATAAAATAGCACGTTTACTGCAAAAAGAATTGGGCGATATTTTTCTGAAATACGCCAAACAAACATCCGGAGTTTTAATCACGGCAACAAACGCTCGCGTTACGCCCGATTTAAGCATTGTACATGTACATTTAAGCATTTTTCCGGCGGAAAAGGCAAACGAAATTTTCGAAAAAATTCAAGAAACAAAAAGAGAAATTCGTTACGAACTCGGCAATCGCACGCGTCATCAACTGCGGATTATTCCCGAACTTGTGTTTCACCTTGACGACTCGCTGGATTATGCCGAAAATATTGACAGATTGTTGAATTTATAAGGCGCGAAAGCACGAAGGGGCGAAAGCACGAAAGCACGAAAGCGCGAAAGGAACGAATGCACGAAAGGACAAATTTTATTTAGAGAAAATTATGAGTGAGGAAAGTTTAGATTTTAAAAAAAATAACACTGAAAACTCGAAAAGCAAACGTTTTCGTGCTTTCGTGCTTTCGTGCTTTCGTGCCTCTACGCTTTCGCGCATTCGTGCTATATCCTTTCCATTTTACGTTGCTCGCCGGTATTTTTTTTCAAAAAAATCGCACAACGCGGTTAATGTGATAACCGGTGTTTCGGCAGGCGGAGTCGGCATCGGTGCAATGGCGATGGTTTGCGTTATGTCGGTTTTCAACGGCATCGAATCGCTTATTGCCGATATGTTTTCCGCTTTCGACCCTGATTTGAAAATAACCGTTGTTCAAGGCAAAACGTTCAGTGTTTTTACCGACGAGTTTGAAGCCGTTCGCAACATGCCGTCGGTAGCCGTTTTTGCGGAAGTAATCGAAGAAAAAGCGATGATAAGTTTCCGCGACAGACATATCACGACAACCATCAAAGGTATTGACCAAGATGATTTTCGGAAAATGACTCGAATAGAAGACATTATGTTCGATGGCGAATTTTTGCTTTTCGACGGTGGTTTCGAACGGATTGTTCCCGGAATCGGCGTTGCAAACACGCTTGGATTAGGCGCGTTTTTTCTCGACCCGGTTTTTCTTTACGCACCGCGACGAACGGCGAGATTTAATCCTCTTCGTCCCGAAGCCAGCTTCAATCGCGTACCGGTATTTGTTTCGGGCGTTTTTGAAGTACGACAGCCTCAGTACGACGACAACTATGTGCTGATTTCGCTCAATCAGGCACGGAGTTTGTTTGAGTACGATGAAGGAATAGTTTCGGCGGTAGAATTGAAAATTGCCGATGGTGTGAATCACGAACAAGTAAAACGAGAAATTCAGCGAATTTTAGGTGATAGATTTCGCGTAAAAAACCGTTTTGAACAGCAAGAGAGTTTTTTCCGAATCATGCAAATGGAAAAATGGATAGCTTACTTTATATTGAGCTTTATTTTACTGATAGCAAGTTTTAATATTATTGGTCCGCTTTCCATGCTCATTATCGACAAGAAAAAAGACATTGAAACTCTGCGCAATTTGGGCGCAAGTAATCGATTGATAAAAAGAATATTTTTGTTCGAGGGCTGGTTGATTTCCATTGTCGGCGCGCTGGTTGGTATTTTTCTTGGCACGCTGCTTTCTCTGCTGCAACAAAATTTCGGGTTTTTGAGAATGGGCAATTACATTGTGGATGCTTATCCTGTTGTAGTTCAATTTACCGATATTTTAGTGGTTTTTGCCACCGTACTCGTTATGGGATTTGCAGCGGCATACTATCCGGTGCGTTACATTAGTACAAAAAAAGAAATTACAAATGATTGATAACTAAATCACACAAAAATGAAATCAAAATTATTGTTCCTTCCTGTCATGTTGCTCGTTTTCAGCGCATGCAATCCTGAGCCTCGTCCTCCGCACGTTTACGAGCAAAATCCCAATTTTACGTTTATGGGACTTTCATTTTTCGGGCAATACTATGAAAATATTCCGTATTATGTTTTTTCGTTTCTGTTTCTGTCGGACGGAATGCTGAACGACGACAGCACCGCGATTATTGCGCCCGGACAGCAATTATTTATCGAGGATTTTTTTGTTCCGATAGAACGGTTGGATTTTCTACAAAACGTAGAGGAAGGTTTTGTGCTGACTGAAAGACGATTGCTCGAAATGCTGCAAGGCGAATACCGCGCTTCGGACAAAGTCGGCACGGATGATTTCGGCACAGTGTTCACATTCGCACCGGGTGAAATTTTTGAAGTGGACAATGCCGCTTTTATTCTCGGCGCGCGAATAACTTATATTGAGGAAAATCCGTTTTTTTCTAGGCGAATGTTGATAACCGAAGGCACTTTTACCGTTTCTGCTGATGGTATTGTTTTCGATTTTCAAACCGAAGACGGCTTTCGCATCGGCGGACAATACCAATCTCAAACACAAAATGAAAACCGAATAAAAGTGCGATATTATTCGGAACGAGAAATGGAACGAAAATAGTTGGAAGTTAGTAGTTGATTCGTTTAAACAAGCTCATTGGTAAACAGATACAGTTTTTTTCTGTTTTGAGTTCCCTTTGTAGAACAATTTGCTCCCTTATTAGTCCTTGAAAATAAGAGAATAAGGGAGTTTTTGTTGACTGTTTTTCTACTAAGGGAATTTTCTAAAACAGGAGTTTTTCAAACAAATCTATATTAAATTAACAATGCCAAATCATTAGACATAAAGCGTATGGCATTTTCGTCGTGTTTAGAGGGTTTGGGTTTTAGGGCTATTTTACGTTGATTAATTGATAACCATCGTAAAAAAAGTTGTTGCGTTTCTGTTGCAGTTTAAAACCAAAAACAGCAACATTTTACTTGTAAGTTGCTGTTTTCTACCTGTTTAAAAGCAGTTGTGCGCAGGATGAGACTCGAACTCACACGCAAAAAACACCAGTACTTACTAATACGACACAAAAAAACACACTGATTTTTAGTTAATTACACTTTTCAAACACTTTATTTTTATCTCTTTTGTCTCGTTATTGTCCCGATTTAAATGTATTTATTCATAATCGCCAAGTAAAAATAAAATCTTTCTGTTTTCTGCGATTAGGTTCATAAAGATAAACTGCGTGTTCCTGAAAACACAACCCAAAATCAAGTATTAACCGCTGTGAAATTACAGGAAAAGTAATCTTAGGAAATTCTTTTTTACCACATTCACTGTTGTAATGTTCCCTAAAATATTTTAACCAACAAAGCAAAGACAAAAACTCACTTTCTGTAAACTCAAAATTTGTATCATCTATGATTTTGATGTTATCAGGCAATCGTTTTTGTATTTGATTCAGCATTGTTTGCTTGGTGGTTGTCATACTCTACCCTATTTTCCTTTCTTTTTTAGCACACTTATGTATTCATTCAAGTTTTCAATGGTTTTTTGGTACTCTTTACAAGATACACATTGGTCGGTTTTTAACACAAATTCATCGGGATAAGTAATAATATCCACTACGGAAACATTCAGCTTATTGGCAATTTCCAATATGAGTCCGTATTTTATATCTTGATTTTGTGTCAAATACCCCGAATAAGTACCCTGAGAAATACCCATTCTTTCTGCCAAATCTTCCTGTTTTACACCGACTTTCTTGCGAATTGCTTCGATTTTTACTGCAATATCATTCATACGTAAAAATAATTAATTGATTATTAGATAAATAAAATAATTTCAAAAAAAATATTGGATTTTTCTTTGTTTTATTGGAAAAAGCCAATATCTTTGCAGCGTCAAAATTATTACACAAAATTCAAAAAAAAAAAACTATGGCAAAAAATAAGACATTAAGCGAGCGAATTGCTTCTGTAAGCATTCAAGTTTACAAGGATTTTCGGAAAGATATTTTCAATGAAATCAATGTCAGTCGCTCGACGTGGCATAATTGGAAGTCGGGAAAATCTGAGCCGAATTACTCTGATGGACTAATCATTGATAGTTTGTTGGGAAAATATGGATTTTAAACTTTTTGAAAAATAAGATTATGAAAGAAGTAAAAACAGAGGATTTTATCCGTCGTGTTATGAATCCATCGCAAGTGAAAAACAAATTACGCTCTTTATATTATTATCGAAATTATTTGACTTCGATTAAGAGCGAGGTCGTCAACGAAATAATACCAGATATTGATAATAAAATACGCCAATCACGTGTAGATGAGATTGCTAATTTTATCAAGAATGAAATCGAGGTTTACGAACATTTTCTTAAAGAAGCAGACGAAGCGTTACCTATAATTTAGTTGAATTCATTTCAGAGTCAATAATTTAACAAATCAAAAATATGGAACATTACATCACTTACAATTTTCAGGCGTATTCGCCGAAAAACACCAAACACGCCGAAATGGTAGAGTTTGCTGACAAATTTGAACACATTGTTATTGAGGGAAAAATCGGTTACGATGCATTTATCCAAGTTCTCAAAAACGAAATGGAAAAACTGAACGAAAAATATCCGAAACAAAAAACAATGCAGTTCCGCAAGCAACCAAGCGAAGCCGGTCGTATTGATGTGTATTTTCCAAGTTCTGACGGCAATACAGAAAGAGACCAAACCGTGTTTTATATGGCAATCGCCAAGGTGCAGGGATTTTTCCAATTTTCTGAGTCTGTGCCGAAAAAAGAAATTGAAGACACGAAAATTTGCAAGTATTGTAAAGAAAAAATTAAAGAAGAATATAATTTGATAAAATTAGATAGTGGTATTTTTATGCACAGAGGGTGTTATATTGATTATATGAATTAATTAAAAATTTGAATATGAAAGAATTAGAAGTGTTACAAAAGGAACTTTGCGATATTTTGGAAAAATCGCATCCCGGCAGTATTCAGTTAAAATTGAGCGACAAAATTAAACTATACAATGCTGATTGCTGCAAAATGTATGGAAAAGAGAAATTACGAGTTGATTATAACTTTGATTTTTACGGCTCAAATGCTACCGTGATTTATTCTTGTAATGAAGATTTTACAGAATTTAAATTTTGGCAGTCCGAAATTGACGATGGTATTTTAATGGAAAGTTTTAGCGACTTTCTCGAAGAAAATGAAGAGTTTTTATTGTTTGTTGCAGAAAAAACAATGGAATGGTACGAATATGAAGAGGAAAAGGAATTATTATGAAAACAATAAAAGACTTAACAGTACAAGTAACCTACACAGCAGGTTTGGGCAATGTGAATGTGTCTAATAAAGTGATGCGCGGTATTAATAAAATACAAGACGAGTATCACGGCAAAATAGATTTAGATACAGACACAAGCAACGACGATGAAGATATAACAGCTGCCATTGATTGGTTGAGAAGTAAAATCAATGAAGAAGATGCTTATGAATTTGAGTATGAAATAATTGATTGTGAATAATTACGAACAAACTATGACAAAGATAAAAACATTAAAGCAATGGGATAAATCCGGGAAAGATTTAGATAAATTTCTTTCAGCAGGAGATTGGATTGACGAAGATTTGTGTAATTACATTGGAGAGGTTGTCGCACCTGCATATTGTTCTTGTGAGTTTGTGCAAGGAGGAAATCCTTTCAAATGCGAAGATGGTGTGCTTTTTTACAGTACTGTACATTTGGTTGGTGGCAGATATTTGTATTTAGGAATTTTACCGGAATTTAAACAATGACAACAACCACACTCAATTTAAAACACTATCGCCCCGACGATTTTAAAAATTTCGATTGGTACGAACAATGCGAGCGCGAAATGGGCGAAGATGTATTTCGCCGATACGTGAACAGAGTTTGGGGCGTGTTGCTCGCTTTGCCGATTGACGGTAAATTTTTCATTGAAAAAATGGTTGAGCCGGAAAATTACGAGATGTTTGTCAAAGTGGCGTGCCTTTTTATGTTTGAGGACAAAACAGGTTGGTTTGAGTTTAACGAGGAATTTACCGTAATAAAAAGATATAAGTAATGCATCAAAAATGGAAACAACACATAGATTTTATTCGAGAAAACATCAACAAAATGACTGCGGATGAGATTGCCGAAGCGATAGGAGTTACGCCGTATAATTTGAAGCTGTTCCTATTGCAACGGCGCATTTTTCCCGAACAAAAAGAACGGAACTTGTTGCTCGAAATTTTGAAACTGAAATTTGTCAAGCCGGAGTATTTCAGTCCGACAAAGCAGTTTTATGCCGAAGTTGCAATCCGGCAACGCCGCTTCTGGCAACTGTACAGAGGCGAAAAGAGATTAACAGAAAAGGAATATCAAACGCTTTCGCAGCATTTCAACGTATCGCTTCAAGATGCGTTTGATGCGCGACAGTTGAATTTATTAGACGATGTACATATCTGAACAAGATAAAGAACGCATATTATCCGCATCAGACGGCAAGTTGATTGATATAATTGAAAAATTTACATCGCTCAAAAAGAGCGGTGTAAGTTATATCGGCAAATGTCCGGCTTGCGGAAACGAAAACGGTTTGAACATTACGCCCGCGAAAGAATTGTTTAAATGCTTCAAATGCAATCAATTAACAGGCAAGCGACCGATTGACTACTTAATGAAAGGCGAAGGAATGTCGTTTCCCGAAGCCTTGAAATATCTTGCCGACCAATTTGGAATATACATTGAAGTTCAAGAATTTAAACCGAAATCTATTCCGGGAAAGAAAACGAAAAAAACCGCTAAACTCGGCGCAAACAAAAATTCGTTTTGCGCTCGATTTCTTGAAGAAAGCGGATTGACTACCGACGATGTAATGGCATCGGTTTACAAATCAGACGACAAAAAAGCCGTTTTTCAAAGCAAAACCTTTCGTTCGGGAACGCTGAACGACAAACACGAAATTATTGATGGCGACGATGTAATTATTGAATACTACGACCTCGACGGCAATCCGATAAAGTACGAACAGAAATACGGTCGTTCAAATCAAACAAAAATATGCGAATACTTTCGCGTTCGTTGGCAGTTTCCAAGCGAACACACCGACAAACTCGGCAAACCAATGAAATACCGTTCGCCTTACGGTTCTTATACTTATCTTTACATTCCGCAGAAAATCAGAAACTTATATCGCGAAAAAACAAAAATACCTGTTCTGTTTATTCAAGAGGGCGAAAAGAAAGCCGAAAAGGCTTGCAAACACGGCTTTCCTTCGGTTGCCGTTTCGGGCATTCAGAATTTGGGAATGAACGGCAAACTTCCTGAGGATATTATTCGGATTATTTCCGAATGTAAAGTTGAATCTGTCGTTTTCATAGTTGATAGCGACTTCGATGACTTACACCAAAACATCAAAATCAACGAAAATATCGCGCGCCGTCCAAATCAATTTTTTACGGCTGTTCGGAACTACAAAGATTATATGCGCGCGCTCGTCAATCGCAATTTATACGTTGAAATCTATTTCGGACACGTCAAGAAAAACGAAAATCAAGACAAAGGAATTGACGATTTGCTTACAAACACACTTTCGGGCAATGAAGATAAATTGCGCTCCGACTTCGACCATTTGATTAACGAAAAGGATTTGAAAGGCGATTATCTGCAACTTTACAAAATTACTACGCTCAACGACTATCAAATAAAAAACATTTGGCATTTGGAAAGTCCGCAAAAATTTGCCGAAGCACACAAAAGCAAACTGAAAGATTTACCGGAGTTTTTAATCGGCAAATCGCTGTGGCGTTTCGACGATGCTGGTAATTTAATTAGCGCACAACCGATTGAGGAATACGAGAAATTTTGGAGTGAGCGTGAACGCGTAGAAAAATCATCGGGCGTAATCTATAAAGTGTATGATTACGAATATCTGAATGCAATTCAATTTCTGCAAAATCGCGGTTTTGGGCGTTTTATTACACGAGATAATCAAGCCACACCCGAATATATCCGTCTGGAAGGTTACACAGCGCGGATTATTCAGCATTGGGAAGCACGACAATTTATTTTCGATTTTTCAATGGATAATTGTCCGCGCGAAGTATCGAATATGCTTGTAAAGGGTGGAACTCAGTATTTGGGACCAGACAAAATGGCTTTTTTGCCCATTGTTCAACCAAATTTCTTACAACCGGAAAGCACAACGCAGTATTTTTATTTTGCAAACAACACTTGGGAAATCACAAAAAACGGAATAAAAACCTTTGAAAACGGCAATATTCGCCACCACATTTGGACTGAAAAAATCGTTCAACGAAACATAAAACTACTTTCGCCGCTTATCAACTTCAACAAAGACGAAAACGGAAACTACTCATACACACTCAGCGAACACGGCAGTAAATGCCATTTTTTGCAATTTCTCATAAACGCTTCAAACTTCACGCACAAAAAGGAAAAACTAATTGCTTCCGGCAATCGCGATATTTTTATTTCTGACGAGGAAAAACAGGAAAATATAAAGCACCTGTTGTCGAAACTCTGCGCAATCGGTTATATGGCGTTGGATTTCAAAGACCCGAATGTAATTAAGGCGGTTGTCGGAATGGACGGCAAGCAAGGAACAGGAAGCGACAGCAACGGACGATGCGGAAAGTCGCTTATCGGAATGGCGATGCAACAGGTTGTACCAACGGCATATATAAACGGAAAGAAGAAAGACCTCGAAGGCGACCCTTTTCTTTGGAACGATATTGTGGATAAAACGCAACTTGTTTTTATGGACGACGTACTGAAAGGTTTTAATCTCGAAAGTCAGTTTGCCAATCTTTCCGGCTCGTGGCAAGTCAATTACAAAGGCGGTGGTCGGCGCACTTTTCCGTTTTCGAGTTCGCCGAAAATGTATATCAGCACCAATTTTACGCTTCGCGGAACAGGCGACAGTTTCCGCGCTCGTCAGTGGTTGCTCGGCTTTTCCGACTACTACAACGCTAATCATCAGCCGAAAGACGATTTTAAAATCCTGTTTTTCAACGAATGGGAAAACGACCAATGGGAATTATTTTGGAATTTAATGGCGCAATGCGTTTATCTGTATATGAACTTCGGAGTTATTGAAGCACCGGAGGAACGATTGATGCAACGCATCGATATGAATATAATGGGCGATAAGTTCATAGAATGGGCGGAAGAATATTTTGAGAACGAAACAGAACCGCGCATCGACATACGCATTGCACGCCGAGCAATGGAAGATAGTTATAAAGTGTGTTTGTCGAGCAAAGAAGTTCAGTTCTTAACTCCGCAATCGTTCCGCGAGAGAATCCTTGCGTTTTGCCGTTGGAAAGGTTACACACTCAATCCGCGTAAATACAACGACAAAACGCGCGAGCCGTTGTATTTGGATAAAGACGGCAATGCGAATGTTACCGATAAATCGGGCGGTGTGGAATACTACACAATCGGGCGGATTGCGCCGAATGTTGAGCCGACAGAAAAGCGAGAGAAATTACCATTTTAGTTATGAAAAAACGAAATAAAATAATTGTATGTATGTCGCCATCGGAACAGGAACGGCTTACGTTGGTAGCGAAATTGCTCGTGAAAGTCGGTTTTGCACGAACGCCCGGTGATGCAAAAAAAATCATTTCAAGTACGATTTTCGACATTGATTTTTCCACAGCGTATTTCGTTGCTTCGCAATCGTTCAATTTTCGCGCAAGCGCGAACATAACACAACGACTGTACGAAATGGCAGCACGCGGTTTTTTGGTTGTTGTTGGTTGTCGGTGCGTTCCTGCCGAAATGGAATTTATGTGCGACATTTACACTTCGGCAGATTTCGATTAGTTCCACGCGCAAGCAGTCGCGTTTAGCGACTTTTTTAATCAAGCCCTTTGTGCGTTTAGCACAAAAGGGCTTTCCTTTTTTAACGCCCTTTCCGGCTCGATTTTCTCCCTTTACCCTCAATTTTTTCAAGAAAAAAACTTTCGGACAAATATGCGAAAAATGCGTAAGTCGCTGTATATTACTCTTTTATTTATTATTATATTGTTTTTAAAAATACTACTTTAAAAATAGGAAAAAAAAGTGTGCTTTTGAACTTTTTGAAAAATTTTGTTTTTAAAAAACTAAATATCAATTATTTAGTAGTGCACAAAAATTGACACAGAATTGCACACCACCGTACTAAAATGAGTAAAATACACTTTTGTACGATTTTTAAAATTTAGTACGCAGTTTGCACGAATTTTGTACGCTTCTAAATCGCTGAAAAACAAAAGGTTTCGAGCGTTGTTGCCAAAAAGCACACAAATGCACAAAAAAATTACTTCTTTTTCGTTGGTTGCTTGCTCATTTCAATTAATTTGATTATATTTGTCATTGATTTCTAATAAATTAGCTTATGATTACGACAAAAATTCAGATAGAGCAACATCTTGCGGAATATTGTATCGGAAAATTCAGCACGAATTTCAAACCGCCTGTGCGCTTTCCCGATTGGAGTGAGTTGTATGTGAAAATTCACGATTTGACACAGAAGCGACCGACGAATGTTCCTGTTGATAGTGGAAATTTGGAAATTGTTATTCCAAATCGCAGAGCCGATTCGGAAATGGAAATCAGAAAAAATCCCGAAGTGTACAATTACCTTTCGGAGCGAAGCGTGAAAAACATTGAAAAACAAATTCGTGCAGTTATGCGAATGGAGTTGCACGAATATATGAGTGAACAAAAACACCGTTTCGGCATTGATTTTATCGACAGCGTTCACGAATTCAAATGCAAATACGGAATTGTTTCCATTTCTGACGATGCGCTTTTGAAAGATTACCAGCGTTGGAAAGAAAAAATTCGGCAAAGAGAAAAACGAAAATATTCCAAAAAAACAGCATAAATCTTGTGTACTTCGTGCGTTGTTTTGTCCGTTTTCAAAGGTATTTTGAACGGAAAACACTTGGAAAATACAGAAGTCATTGAATATCAATATAAAAATTTACAAAAATGAGCGATAATATCGGCGGAATTTCCGCTTGTTGGTACGTTCTTGAAGAAGACGTTAAAGTGTGCGCTGTTTTGCACGACAAAATAATTGTTGAGTTGAAAGATGGAAAAGAATGGAAAGAATTTCAATGCACCCAAACTCGAACAGCAATAAGAGTAATTCCCGATGATGACGGAGCTGGAACGTACAGCGCATCCGTATCCGTTTCCATTCCAACTCATAAACTAACTAAACATATTGACACAGTACTGTTGAACAATAAAAACATACTGTTTAAATACCGCACAGGTAACGGTCAAGTTTTTGTTGTTGGAAGTTTGGAAAATTTTTTAACCGTAAGTTTCCGTAGTCTTACACCAACAGAAGTTTCCGGTTACTCCGGTGTGCAAATTAACGCTTCCGGAACGCTTCCACATCCGGAACTACCATCTATATAAGTCCTTTAACGCACATAAAAAATCGTTTATCCTTGCATAAAAATTACGGATAAACGATTTTTTATGTTATTTCTACACAACATAGTAAACAGTATTTGGGCAATCGAGCCGTCATTCGCAGCTAATTATTTTCCGATTGTCGATGCTTATTTGCGTGGCAAAAAATTGAATTTTGAATCTCAAAAAGAGAACGCAGAACTCAATCACATCGCCATTGCGCAAAACAATGCTTATTCTATTTCGGAATATGGTTCTGCCGTAAGTCCGGAAGATGCACCTGTAAACTCAATTGCTATCATTCAAATAAATGGTGCAATTACCAAACACGACCAGTTCTGCGGTCCCGCAGGAATGATTACCAAGTCGGATATTCTGAATCGCTGTTATGCGAATGATAATATCAAAGCCATTGTTTTATCAATTAGTTCCGGCGGTGGCGATGGTTATGCGATGATGATGCTGATGGAAACAATCGCCAAAAGAAACAAGCCTGTCGGCGCTTTCATTGATGATTATGCTTTGTCGGCAGCTGCCGGCATTGCTTCTGCTGCTGATATTGTTGTTGCAAATTCCGAATTGGCGCAAGCAGGCTCGTTCGGCGCATATATAACGATTGCCGATTTTAGAAAATACTACAAAAAAGCCGGCATCAATTTGATTGATGTATATGCAAGTGCATCGACAGACAAAAACAGCATATATATTCAAGCCATTAACGGAAATCCCGAACCATTGCGCAAAACATTGGATTTTTTCAATGAAAACTTTCTTTCAAAAGTAGAAAAAAACCGAGAAGGAAAATTAACCGCTGGACGCGATATTTGGGGAACAGGTAAAGTATGGTATGCCGAAGAAGCCAAGCAACTTGGCATTATAGATGGAATTGACTCGCTCGAAAATTTTATAAATTATTTTAACACCTAAAAAATGAAAGTACTAAAAACAGAACAGTACAACGACTTAAAAGCAAAGTCAGATGCTTACAACGGTATTGTTGCTTCGATTGTAGAAGCAAACAAGGACTTGAAAGCGGAAGATGTTACGCTTGAAGTAATTCGAGCAGTAATAAATAATTCCGCAAACAACGCCGAAGTAACAGATTTGAATGAGAAGTTATCAACGGTAACTTCGGAACGCGACAACCTGCAAACGCAGGTAAACGATTTGACGGAAAAAAACTCAAAATTGAGTGAGCTTCCAGGAGCGGAAAGCATCACAGCAGGCGATAAGCCCGAATCTGATGCCGGTGCAAAAGCAACAGAAGATGAAGTACTTGATTTTGCAACAAAAAATCAAGGAAACACGTCTGCTATTATTGCAAAAATGAATGAAAAAGGTTATCAACCAACTAAACTGTAAAAAAATGACAGAGGAAAAAATTATTAATGTGTCAGATTTGACACAAGCAGCAAAAAGATACGACCCGATTTTGCGTGTGCTTCCGTTTTTCACATTGCAAGAAGCCGCAAAAGCACTTGGGTTGAATATTATGGAAGTGAAAAACGAGGATGTTCTCGTTACTCGTTTGCGCCAAGCCGGCGGAACGGGACCGTATGCGCCCGGACTGACAATCAACTACAAGGATGAAGTAATGAAGTTTCGCGAATCGACATTGAAACCCGAACTCGTTTATGCTGCCACAAAGGACAATATTACGAATTACACCGAAAAGCAAGTACTTGTTGCTGCCGGAAAACCGCTCGACCACAAGTCGAAACAGCATCCATTAGAAAAAATGATTGTCGAGTCGGAAGTGGTTTCACACGCCGAAGATGTGTTGTTCAGTTTGTTTCACGCTGAGCGCGTAAATTCAACACACAGTCCGATGACAGCGTTCACAGGATTTTATCCGATGTTGGATTATTTGGTAAAAGAAGGCGACATTGCAGCATCAGCAGGAAACTTGAAAACAACCGGTGCGTTCACAACACCGTCAAGCAACACGGATTATGAGGCATACGAAAATTTGGTTGAGTTTATACGGTCGGCGCACGCGATGCTTCGCAGTCCGATTGGCGGAACACCGCAACTGATTTGTGCCGAAACGGTTACAAATGCAGCACGAAAGGCTTTGCAAAACAAACTGAAAAATTTTGAGTATCCGACAATGGCTCGTTTGCTTGAATGTTTGCGCTCCGATGCTAACTGTGCTACTTTGGAAATCAAAACGCACGAATGTCTTGGGACCGGGTCAAAACTTGTTTTGCAAAAAGCAGGAAATATGGATATTGGTATGAATACCAATAAGTCGAAAGACTTTATGCAAGTTCGCAATCCATTTGAAGACCCGAACGAAGTTCAGTTTTGGATTCAAGCAGCTTACGGAACACGTGTCCGCGAAGTTCATCAGAAAAAATTCCTAACGAACGAACAAAGCAACAAGGCACTTGACTTGTCCGGTGATTATGTTGCTGTAAAGGAAACAACTCCATAGCTTACAGATAGTTGTCGGCTAACTGCCGACAACTATTTATTATTTTATCGCTGAAAGATAACAACTGACAGCTAATTTTAAACTACTAATTTTTAATTAATATGAAAATCAATTCAAATCCAATTACGTGGCAAACAGGCATTGACAATATGGGCGGATATAAAGCATACGTTTTGTACATTCCGTTCGACAGCGTGAAAACTCCTCCGAAAATTCCGAAACTCGAAGATGTTTCCACCGACACCGATGCCGTTACGGCAAAAGGCTCTTTCGAGTTCAAAACCGGTAGCAGCTTCAATAAACCCAAAGTGATTATCTGCACGGACAAAACAGTGTCATACACCGCAGAAAATCAAGGCGAAACGGAAGGACAAAGTTTCGCAATCAGCGGCGAGTTTTTACGTGCCGGAAGTAAAGTAGAAGCGGCGGCATTCGCACGCCAAGTGAATAACGCACCCGGTTATCTCGTTATCGAGGATATGGACGGCAAGCAACAGCTTATCGGACAGCCGTTTCTCCCTGCGAACATACAACCGGCTTACGAAGGCGGACAAAACCGCGAAGACAGACGCGGATACCGCTTTACCTACTCAGCAGATTCGGTTGCTCCGGTTATCTATTTGGAAACTCCGATAGATGTAGAAGAATTGTTGAACTCGTAATTTTCAATTATTATGATAGAAGTAATTAATGATTGGATTAAAAATCCAAAAGGACGCTATCAAGAAGGAGTTGCCATTTTCAAAGCTTGTGCGCCGACCGAAATGAGCAAAAATTTTCTTGCTTATTTTGAGGCAGAAAAAGGCGAGCCAAAGCAATTTGATATGCCTTTCCCGATTTTGGTAAACAAGGTATCCTTTATTCGAGATTTAATAGCCTTAAATCCCGACCAATTCAAGGATGTCAAATTGACAATTGTGAAAACTCCCGATAATTCGGAGGAGCTTGAACTAAAAAACAAGGAAATCGAAGCTCTGAAAGCCGAAATCGAAGCAAAAGAAATTGAAATCGAGGAACTCGAATACGATGCGGAAGAAAACAAGGACGAAATTTCGGAAAAAGAAGCCGAAATTGAGGAATTGGAGTTGAAGCTCGAAGAACTTGGCGCGGAGTTTCAAAAACTGAAAGACCGTCGCGGTATTCAGATTGTTCATTTCGACAATCTTCCACCCGAAATTCGTAAGTTGTACGACAGAGTGAAGGAAATTACTCCGCTAATGGCGAGTTTGCACGCTGATATTTCAGTTCCAAAACTGAATAATATGAAGCGGAAAAGTTTAGTCAACCAATTGGTCAAGCTTGACGACGAACGCCGTGCCGCTTGGGATGTGATTGACGATTGGTCGGAAGGAAAAAAAGTAGAGTTTTCTGAAGGAAAACAGCCGATAGAGTATTCTGCCGACAAAGTTGTGAAAGGTGCGCAAATTGCCCGACGGATTGACCGTTTGAAAGAAAATATCACTCGTTCAAGAACCGTTGCAGACAACGCAGAACGCCAAACCATCAAGCAGAATGCGCTCAATCGGACTGCTTCTTACGAAGCGGAACTCACAGAACTTGAAAAGTTAATCAAAACTGATTAAACCGTTTTGTGTAAAATGGAAATGGGCAATACACAATGTATTGCTCATTCTATTTTTTGATATGTTAATGGGGAGTAAAAAAGCCCCCGACTTTACTTGTGGAAGTTTCTCAGGCAGTCCACAAATAATTAAGGTGATAACGCACCGAGCCAGAGGCTATTAAGCCTTTGGCTCGGTGCGTTATCACCCTTTTATTTATGAAAGATTGCCTGAGAAGCGATGCAAAAATACAAATAATAACTAAAACTAAAAAAAATAGAAAGTAGAAAAACAAGAAATGAAGAATTATATCCAAGCACCTTTGCCTTTTCAAGGGCAAAAAAGAAGGTTTTTAAAAGAGTTTCAAACAGCACTTAAACAGCATTTTAGCGATGAAGCCGTTTTTGTTGATTTATTCGGCGGAAGCGGATTACTGTCGCACGCAGCAAAACGAACATTACCCGGCGCGCGCGTGATTTTCAATGATTTTGACAATTACCGTTCGCGTCTCGCCAACATTGACCGAACAAACGCATTGCTTGCAGAATTGCGCCCAATGATGGCAGATTTTCAAAAAGGAGAGAAGTTAGACGAAAAAACAAAATTAATAATTCTTTCCCGGATAAAACGAGAACAGAAAACAGGTTTTATCGATTATATTACGCTGTCATCGTCCTTACTTTTTAGTGCCAAATATGCCGTTTCTTTTGAAAGTTTGACCAAAGAAACAATGTACAATAGCATAAAACAAAGCGATTACAATGCCGATGAGTATCTCACAGGCATTGAAATTGTAAAAAAGGATTACAAAGAGTTATTTACCTTTTGGCGACAACACCCGAACGTTGTATTCTTGGTGGACCCGCCGTATCTTTCAACCGATTGCACTACTTACGGAAGCGGTAACTATTGGCGATTAGCCAACTATTTAGACGTGTTGCAAACAGTAACAGGCACATCGTATTTTTATTTTACAAGCAATAAATCGTCAATAATTGAACTGTGCGAGTGGTTGGAACGCAATTGCGGAAATCAAAATCCTTTTGCCGGTACAACAAGAAAAGAAATAACAACAACGCTGAATCATCACGCTAAATATACTGATATAATGTTATTTAAAAACAAAAATGTATGAAAACTCCAATCACTTACTACGGCGGAAAACAAAGTATGTTACCAATCATTCTGCCATTGATGCCGGAACATCAACTGTACTGCGAACCGTTTTTCGGCGGTGGAGCGGTGTTCTTTGCCAAAGAACCGTCAAAAATCGAAGTTATCAACGACACGAACAAAGAGGTGATAAATTTCTATCGCACCGTTCAAAACGACTTTGTGAGCCTCGAAAAGGAAATCAAAATATCGCTTCACAGTCGAGAACTGCACCGCAAAGCGCGTGTGATTTACGAAAATCCCGATATGTTTAGCGAACTGAAACGTGCGTGGGCATTTTGGTTGTTGGCAAATCAAAGTTACAGTTCCGACCTCAACGGCGGTTGGTCGTATGATAATCAAACAGGAAAATCGGCAAAGAAAGCAACGAACAAGCGCGATGGTTTCACAGAAAATTACGCTATTCGCTTGCAAGGTACACAAATTGAGTGTTGCGATGCCATTCGTATCATCAATAGTCGGGACCGCCAAGATACATTTTTCTATATCGACCCGCCATATTACAACGCAAATATGGGACATTACGATGGTTACACGATTGAGGATTTTGAAATGCTGTTAAAAACGCTCTCAAAAATAGAAGGTAAATTTCTGTTGAGCAGTTATCCCAGCGATATATTGCGCGAATACACAAAGCAAAACGGCTGGCATACGATTGAAATTTCTGGTAGTATCGCAACACACGCACGAGCCGGCAAAAGAAAGTCGAAAATTGAAGTGCTGACGGCGAATTATGACTTGTGAGATTTATCAGTCCTTTAAAAGCCGACTTCTGTTGGCTTTTTTTGTATCGTGAAACAAGAACTGTCAATATACGAAGTTGTCGAACAGCATCTTTACAAAAGTCGCGAAGATGCCGAAAAATTTCTCACTCCGAAACAACTTGAAGTGAAGGAACGGCTTATGTTGTGCGTTTCCAAGAAGTTGGAAAATCCTTTGATACTCGATTCCATAATTGTCGAGTTTCTCGTTGGAGGTTGTGGTGGTGCCTGCGCGCCAATTTCACAAAGTCAAGCATACAGAGATATTGCTGCGCTCAATCGGCTTGTGGGTAACATTCAGCAAGCATCCAAAGCGTGGATTCGTTACACGATTGTCGAAGGTGCGAAAAAAGGCTTTCAAATAGCAGTAGATAACAACGATGCAAAAGGTGCAGCCGCTTGTTTGGATAAAATCGGAAAATACACACGCGCCGACAAAGAGGATGACGAAATGAATTGGGAAGATATGATACCGCCCGGCTTCGAGCCGACCGATGATATTACGCTTTTGGAAGGTATTGAGCCGATTGATAATTTGGAAGCCGAACGCCAAAAATTCCGCGCAATGTTCAAAAATAAAATGATTGCCAATTCCGAATATGCAAGTTTTGACGAATGAATCCGAACGAAAAAATAATCAATAAATTGCACGAGTTGGACACGCCTGTAAAAAAATATTTTAACAAGGCGCAACGCAACGCAATGGCAATTTCGGCACACAGCGAGTACATCGTTGCCGCTCGTGGAACAGGTAAGTCAGAAGGCATTGATGCGCGAAAGATTTTGCAGAATATATGGTCAATGCCCGGCTCAACAGGTGCGATGCTCTCGCCCACTTACGCCAAAGCGTGGGGCAATACTTTGCCCGCCATTTGCACCGCGCTGTCGCGATGGGGATATGTTGAGGGTGTGCATTATTTCGTCGGCAGGCGCGCACCAAAAGACCGCAATTTTAAACTTCCGAAACGGCTTCCGTTGCGAGATGCGTGGAATAATTGCATACATTTTTGGAACGGCACGATAATGGTCGTGCTATCGTTCAATCAAGGAATGTCGGCAAATTCGATGTCGCTCGATTGGATTATCGGTCCCGAAGCAAAATTTCTGTCATACGATAAAATCAAATCCGAAGTAAATCCGGCAAATCGAGGTAATCGAGGCGAGTTCGGAAATTCACCGTGGCATCATTCAGTACTTTATACGACTGATATGCCGACTTCCAAAATGGGCAAATGGATTCTCGATAAGGAAAAAGAAATGAATGTTCCGCACATCAATTACATTCGCAATTTGTATCGGAATATGAAAAAGTACGAACTCGCCAACCCGCAAACTGATTACACTAAACGAATGGCACGCGAATACCGCAACGACCTGCATTTGGCACGGCAATATCAACCGCCTGTTGTTCCCGATCCACACGGCAAAAAAACAAAGGAATACACGGTGTTTTATGCCGAATACGATATTTTCGATAATTTGGAAGTTGTCGGCGAGGATTTTATTTGGCAGATGCATCGCGACAGTCCGCCATTAATTTGGCGAACTGCCTTTTTGAACGAACGCCTGTTCCGCGTTCCCGATTGCTTTTATTCCGCGCTCAACGATGATATTCATTTCTACATTCCGAACGAAAGCGGTAAACTGTCTGACGACACAACAGAATGGCGAAAAATATCCTCTGCCGGTTGTATGGCTGACGGCGATTTGGATTTTACGCAACCGCTGCACATTGCAATCGACAGCAACTCGGCAATCTCAACTATGTGCGTTGCACAGCCCGACCACGAAAAACGGCAAATGAAAACGCTCAAATCGTTTTTCGTGAAAACGCCGAAAAAATTGCAGGATTTAGTGCAGGAATTTTGCGACCATTACAGATACAAGTTAAATCGTGAAATTGTTTTTTATTACGACCATACGTTCACTTGGACAAGCGGAAACACAGAAAATAGTTATCGCGATACCATTGTGAAAGTATTGGAAAACAATAATTGGAATATAACCGATGTTTATGTTGGTCAAGCACCGCAACATTCGTGGAAGCATTTACAGATTGACAAAGCATTGAAAGGCGACACAGATTATTTCTTTCCGGTATTCAACTTGTTGGAAAATGAATTTTTGAAAATCGCAATGGAGCAGACAGGAATAAAGCAGGGCAAAAATGGCTTTGAAAAAGATAAATCGCCTGAAAAGTTACCGGACACGCCTGATAATCCCGACGAACATAAAACCCACATTACCGATGCTTGGGACACGCTTTTTTACGGCATTAACTTCCATTATCGCGAGCCGAGCGGTCATTATTTCGGAGGAATTGAGTTTCTCGGAAAGAGAGAATAATCAATTCGCAGGCAATTCCCATAGAATCGTACTGAAAAATCAATCAAAACACTGATTTTCAAAAAGTAAAGGCATTGCACACAGGAAATATTTTCCCATAATTCTCTCTATCGACCACGCAACGCCCTCAAACGAAGGTGCGGTTGCAAAAAATTTTTTCCGCAATCTGCTTGCGCTTCGTGTTTCGTGCCGTCCAATCAGCCATCGCGTGTGGCGCGTTCCGCAGATTTTTTTGTCCTTTACATCAAAATAAACGCCGTGTATATTTGTAATCCAATTCAACAGCAGTATGGAAGTGCGAATTCATCAATCTAAAATTTGGGAAATAATGGAACTGAAAGACGAAACAGGAAGTCCGGTTCCGTTTTCGTTCCAGTACGCCAAAATGGACGGCACGCTGAAAATTTACGAAAACGCCGTGTTGAGCAGTATTTATTCCAAAGGTGCAACGGTTAATATAATCAAGAAAGGCGAAAGCAAACCGAAAACCTTTCGCAAAGTATTGATTGTCAAATTTAATGGCAAAAAAATTTATTTATGAGTGAAATTATTGAATTACAACCTTTTGCTTTTCTCCCCGGCTCTAAATCAATAGTGTTTATGAGCGACAGCAGTGAGATGGTCGGCGATTCGAGCACGCCGACAAAAGCAATCACACACGGAAAAGGAACAACGAAAAAAGAAATCAAGTTTGTTCAGCGCGGCGCAACGAACACATTACCGATTGAGGTAATGGAAAAAGTAAATGATAATGTTACCGTTGGCTCAAACGTTGATTTTAATGCGCGAATGGCTTATGGCGATGGATTGATGGTTGTCCGAAAGCAACAGAACAAAAAAGGAAAAATTGAATTAGTACCGGTTCTCGACACTGAACAACCTGATATCTTTGAATTCCTTTTGAATAATAATTATGTAAACAGCATTCAAGAATGGGCGAACGATATATGCGTTTTTGCTGACAGTTTTGTAGAAATCATTTTCGGGCGAGGCAATGACAAAATTGTTAGCATTCGCCCTGTTGAATCTGTGAACAGTAGAATTTCGGTTGCCGATGAAAAAACAGGCGAGATTGAATATCACGGCTATTCAACCAAGTGGCACGAAAACGTATCGGATGAGAATGTAACGATTACAAGGCTTATCAATCGCCGTTGTCCGATTTCTGACTTGAAAGAGAAGCGCGGGTTGAAAATGAACTTGAAAGGCGAAACTAAAAAAGAGAAAGATGAACGTTACGTTCTGCAACTAATGCTTCCAACACCCGGTCGATACTATTATGGAAAACCCTATTGGTGGAGTATTTTCACATCGCGCTGGTATGATTTTTCGTGTGCCATTCCGAGATACAAAGATGCGCTTCTCAAAAATCAAATGGTATTAAAATATCACGTAAAAATAAATGAACGTTTTTGGGTGCGCCTATTTAAAGCAGAAGGCATAACACACGACTTGGCAAAACAAAAAGCACGAAGAAAAAAATTTTTAAAAGACTTGGATGAGTTTTTATCCGGTGAGGAAAATGCAGGAAAAAGTTTTGTTTCACCTTTTGAATACAACATACAAAAAGGAGTCGAAGAACAGGACATCATTATCACTCCGATTGAATCATTCTTTAAGGGCGGTGAGTACATCGACGATTCGGAGGAAGTAACAAACATTATCTGTTATGCGATGGGCGTGCATCCGTCATTGGTCGGCGCAAGTCCGGGCAAAGGCAAAAGCATCAACGGAACAGAAGCACGCGAACTATTTATCATCAAGCAAGCATTGATGAAGCCGATACGCGACCTGCTGTTGCTTCCGTTGTACATCGCAAAAGAGATTAACGGCTGGGACAAAGATATTCATTTTGTTATTCCGAACATAATGCTTACCACATTAGATAAAAACACCGGTGCTACAAAATCAATTGGAAATCAAGAAGTATGAGAGCAATAATATCAACAACAGAACAATTAAAAGAAACGGCAAAAATAAATGCAAAACTTCCGTTTGAAGTTGTACAACCGTTTATTCAAGAGGCGCGTGATGTTTATCTGGTGCGCTATCTCGGCGATGAACTGTTGGAAGTTTTGGAAAGTGAAGTTGTTCCGGAACGTGCCGAAAAACTTCTTGCTAAAACACGCCGATGTTTGGGACCGCTTGCGCTTTGGCTCGGCAATGCTGAGATGTCTGTTCGCATTGGCGACAGCGGTTTTACCGTTGCGAAATCTGATGGCGGACAAGGCGGTGCCGGTTATGTTCCTGCGAGCGACACAAAAATTGCCAAAGTAGAGGAAACATTAGAACGGCGCGCATTCAACTATTTGGATTTAATTCTTGAATACTTGGAAAAAAACGCGGACTTGTTTCCCGAATGGAAAGAAAGTCGATACTACACGCTTCGCACCGGCAATTACATTCAATCTGCAATTCAGTTTCAAGAACAAGGATTGGTTGATATTGGATATAGTCGATTGACTTTTGAACACTTCCGTTCGGCAATGAGTATGATTGAAGTGCGTTTCATTGAAAAAATTATCAGCGTTCCGCTTGATAAAACGTTGCGAAAAAAAATATCGTCTGCCGAAGGATTTTCGCCTGCCGAAGAAACATTAATTCTGAACATCAGGCGTTTTATTGCCTGCAAAACTGCCGAGATACACACCAGCGAGCAAAGCAAGATAAATCGTGAAACAACCGGTAAAAAAGAATTTCGCCCGGTTATTCGCCCGATATATGCCGATGTGAATTATACAGGTAACTGGTTTGCCGACCAAGCCGAATTTTATCTTGCTGAAATTCAGCAAACATTGAATGATAATGCCACTGAATTTGGCATTGAGCCATTCAATCCGGCATTGGATTGGAATAGTCGCGAAAAGAAAATAATCATTGCTTTTTAATTATATGATACCACTAACTCTTGTCGAAACAACCGGGAAGGAATTTACATTTGAACTTCCTAAAGGTATGGACGAAATGACTGTCAAACAGTTGGAATTTCTGTCGAAACTGCTGGAACGTGCCGACCCGGTTCAAGAAATCAAAACAAAAATGTTGCTGTTCTGTATGGGCGCACGATTGAAACGGAAACGCAGAAAGGACACTTACTATCGTGTTCGTGCCAAACGGCGCACGTTCAAAATGTCTGCCGATAATTTCGTGCAAGCGGTTTCGGTATTTGATTATCTATTTACCGAAGATAAAGACGGCAACAGTTTCCTTGATAATCGTTTGACTATTTGTCCGTATCCGGTTATTCGCATTTTTGGACTGAGATTTTATCCGCCTGCACAAGCATTGACCGATATTGTTTACGATAGGTATGTTCATTTGGAAACTTATTTTGAACGAATGCAGCAAGAACCGAAAATGATTTATCCATTTCTTGGTACATTGCTTCGTCCAAAAGAAAAACAGTTTGACAAAAACCGTCTGTTTCTCAGCTTAATGCGCTTTGTCCAACCGCGAAAAATTATTCTACTCACTTGGTTTTTCATTGGTTCAATGCGATTTATTCGCGACAAATTTCCGAAAGTTTTTTCTGCTTCCGGGAAAGGAACAGGAAAAAGCACAAACTTATACGACAGTCAGCAGTTATTGCTTGATTTTATTGCCAAAGCCGACCCGGACAAAAAAATACGATTGAAGTACACTAATCTGTATGAAGTGCTGTATTCGCTCAATTACATAATGGAACAGGCGGAACAAGAGCGGAAACAAGCCGAAAAATTGAAAAACAAAATAAAAAAATGATAAGAGTATGGAATACAATCACTTTGAATACGGAAAATTGCTTTCCGAAAAGTTGCGCCCTGTTGTCGAATCTACCGACAAGAAAAAGTACTACACATCCTCCGAAAGTACAAATTTATTTTCATTCATAGAGCGTTTGAGTAGTGTATCGGGATTAGTTATGATTGCGCTCGACGGTTGTAATTCCGACTTTGAAATGAACAACGGCGATGCGCTTTTTGAAATTCCGCAATACTTTTTTCTGTTTTTACAACCGGCAAAGTCCGACAATCCGGATGATATTCTTGCAAAACAAAAAGCCTGTAAACAAATCTGCCTGCAAGTTCAAGCCTATATGCTTCACGAACTCGCTAATCCGATAAAAACAACGCCAATGAAATGTCTTGATGTTAGTTCATTTACCATTCGCGGAATCGGTCCCGTTGGCGATAATTTTTACGGTGCATTAATCGGATTCAATTTCAAGCTGAATATCAACTTCCAACTTAAAACGGACTTTTGGATATGATTGATTTCTTGGAAAAAGAATTGCAGGATTGGACTGTCGGCGATTGGATTGACGCGCAAACAGGACTAACAAATACGGCATTTCGCAAACGAATACGGATTGCTTCTGCCGGCGGAATTAATATCCCGTCTGTCGTTCTGCCGAACAATGCTCCGCGAATTCTTTTTGAGGATAAAACGGGAAATGATTTTGCACTTCACGAGCGCGTAAAGGACGAGGAAGCCGTTAATCGTTTTAACTCCGGCGTGTCTGCGTGGGCGGATAAAGTAGCAAAAGAACTGCGAAACTCGGCACAAGCCACTTTCGGAACACGCGATGCAAAATATGTAACAGCACTGCAACCTCGTTTGTCCGACAGTATTCGTCCGAATATTCGTTTTGATAAAAAATTTATGCTTGAAACGCGGAGTGTCGGATTTTCCAGTGCTCGGCACGGCGTTTGCTTGCATTACGGCGCAGGAACAGGTTTCGGCGGAAACAAAGGAAGTAGCTGGACAGACCGACACGGAAACCTCAAAAAGACAAATCCTGCCAGTCTTGGCAAAGCCGGAACTTCACCCCGAAATGAAGCCCATTGGTTTAACAGCGTAATCGAGCGGAACGCCAAAGAACTCACCGACATCACCGCCGAATACTCACTCGACATCTCTGTCAGAATAGCAGGAATACTGTTGCCGTAGAAAACGAAAAAATGAACAAAGTCAAAAAAAAAAGTACAAACTATTTTTTTATTTCAAAAATAGTTTGTACTTTTGCAGTGGAATAAAAAGGCAGTGCTACGGCTCGGCCACTTGCAGGGGGAGTTTTACTCCCTACTGTTTTTTATATAGAGTACCCTTACTTTTCCTTTCTCATACAACCATATTTCGTCAATATCTCTCTTGAAGTTTTTATTATGCACTCTTTCAAAAATATTACGTCTAATATAGCGGTCGGATGCGCCTTTATTATTGTTGATTATTATCCTTGATGATTGCCTCAAACCTTTTGAAATCATATTGGATATTTTTTCTATTTTAAATGGCGACGTATAACTTTCATACTCATAATGTTTTCCGTTAATGATTAAATCGGGGCATTTTCTGTCATACTTACTTCCAATTAATTCACCAAACACCTCTTTATACTTCTCATCCCTAAAATGTATATTGGTTGTTATTGTTACGCAATTGCCTTTTGCGGCAAAAAATCTGGAAATAGAAATTAAATCACGATGGTCTGACTGCTTCTTATAGCCGTCGATTATTTCAATTTTACCCCCGTTTTTGAACTTTTTATACATAACAGCATTATCATTTTTAACGCCCGCAAAGGTAACATTATTTTCCGTGATTTTATTCTATTGCACAATTCAAAAAATTACTATCTTTGCAACAGTATTAATTTTAAAAATTAAACTTGTGGAAGAACAAGCAAAACAAGCATCAAACAAAGGCTGTTTTATAGCCATTGCAATAATTGTGATAGTTGTCGTAGGCATTTTCGGCATTCGTTTGCATTTAGAACATCAGAAACGTCAAAAGAATTTTATCTACGATTTTTCGTCAATTCCGACAAGTTCACAACCAGCAGTAAGCGACACAGTCATTTTCAACGGAGTAAAATGTTATGTTGTTAGACGTGCGCCACGTTACACACATATTGTTACAGAGCAAAGAGTTAGCAAAAATGATTTGTTGCCGATAGCAGACTCTTTGAGAGTGAACACTTCGACTATTAATTTTTTTCTGCCAAATGACTTACTTTCTGGCGATGATTGGGCTGCAATTATAGGTCGGGACTTGTTTATATACGACGAAAATTTAATTGTGCGAATAGATAGAGTTGTTCCTGATGACAGACGAGTTACTACTCCGAGAGCGACAAGCACTCCGCCACCTGTGAGCAATAGTGAAATTAGAGCAACCATTAACAACGAAAACAGATGTCGAGTAATGGCAGAGGAGTTTGTTCGCAGACAAACGATAAGCCCAAGAAGCACAAGATTCAGAGGTGGTGTTGTTCACGAGCCAATAAATGATAACACGGTAAGAGTGCTTGGAAGGTTTACGACAAGAAACGCTCACAATGTTGAGTTGAGTTACCATTATAGGATAATAATGAGATTTAGAGGCGGCGAATGGACTAACAGCAATAATTGGGAAGTTGTAAGTTTAGAATTTGAATAATAGCCAAAAATACAGACATTTTTCAAAAATCCGCAAAAAATGCGGATTTTTTTATTTTTTCTTTGGTAATTCAAAAACACTTTCTATCTTTGCAGTGTCTAAAATTACCGAGGGTGAAAACCCTCAAATATGAAGGGTTATTTTTTTGCCCAATCATAAACTTATTTTACAATCGCACCCCTGTGAGTTGCTGTAATGGCACTCGAAAATTCTCGGTAATTTTAGACAACAGGACAGGCGATTGTTTTATTTTTAATACTTTTTATTATGTCTAAAAAAACCGAATTGAACGCTACGAGCGTTCAAAAAGTCACTGCTAATGCAATGCAGTGTGTTTTCAGCCGGATGGTTCCGGTAGTCAATGTACAGCGTAGCCTGTTCACAACCATCAGCGAAATTGCCGGTACTGCCGGTATGCTTCAATGTAATGTTCATACCGATAAGGTCGAAACTGTGTATAGTTTTTTGTCAGCAGATGGCATTTGCGCCACGCTCCACATCCAAGCCTTGACAGAGAAAGGAGGTGGGTTATGAATGTTAATGGAATTATCCTTACACCGGAAGCGTGTAAAACATTACTTGCACTTCAAGCCGAAGATAATGGATTGTTAAAGTCAAATATCAAAGACTTGACAAACCTCTCAAAGAAAATCGCAATAGAAGCATCGTTTAACAATGGAAATGAAAAAGATGCACTCGCAACAATTGCTTTTTTGTTTTCTATGTGTGATGTGTTTAAATCACTATTTGCACAGGAAGGAGGTATGGAGTGAATGATACATTTAAAAGTTTACTTTGTCATAAGACAGAACATATAAACTATGTAACGAATAATGTTGAAAGAATACATATAGAATATGTCTTATCCTATCAAGAAAACTATCAAACAAGGAAAATTTCAATAAGAAACATACCGCTCGAAGACTTAAAATTAATTTATGAACAAATAGGCTGTATAATTAAAACGAAAAGCGAATAAATTTTTGTATCTTTGAATTTTTAAAAACTACGATTTATGAAAGCAATATTAACAATAATCACATTTATTGGGGCAATCATTCTTATCGCTCTTATTACAATGGCTTGGAATCCGGTAATCTTAATTACTGTATTATTGTTAGCTTTTGTGATTGTCGCTATTTTCAAAGCATTCAAAGATAAATGCTGACAAGCCTGTGCTTCTTTGTCCTTTAAAAGCCGACTTTTGTTGGCTTTTTTTGTGCTTTAAAAGCACGAATTATGGCAAACGATTTTAGAAGAGGCATCAGAATTTACCTTGAAACTTCGGATTTCGGCAAAGGAATTGACGAAATGGCAAAAAAAACCAAAGAGTACGAAAACGAACTCGAAAATTTGGTTAAACAAAGCGATGACTTGACTGCTGCCGGAAAAAACACGGGAACAGAGTGGAATAAACTCCAAAAGCAAATAAAAAATAAAACCGGTCAACTTCAAAAGGCTACCACCGCCGAAGCAAAATACAAACAGCAACTTGGCGAAACAAACAAGGTGCTGAATAATCTTTCCGGTGCAACTCACAACCAACTAATCAAAGTCCGCAATCAACTTCGCAAAGAGATGCGCGATGGTGTTCGCGACAGCAAAGAATACAAAGCTGCAAAGGAACAACTTTTGCGCGTTGAAAAAGAGTTGGCAAAAGCACATCAAGATTTGACTTCTCGAATTGGTTGTCAAAATAATATGTTTGGTAGAGCCTCCGGAACGATAAACAAGTATGCCGGTTTGTTGGGTGCTGCTGCATCTGCTGTTTTTGGTGCTAATTTTGCTTTTCGCAGGCTCGCCGAAGAAGCTGCACGAATGGATGATGTTTATTCGGATGTAATCAAAACAACCGGTATGACACGCGACCAAGTGCTTGAACTCAACGAAGTATTCAAACAAATGGATACGCGCACCGCTCGCGAAGAACTCAATCGACTTGCTTATGATGCCGGTAAACTCGGACTAACAGCACGCGAAGATATTTTAGGTTTTGTTGAAGCCGGTAATCAAATTCGTGTTGCTCTCGGTCAAGAACTCGGCGACGATGCAATTAAAAGTATCGGAAAAATGTCGGGTATCTTCCGCCACTCAACACGCGAACTGCAAGGCTTAAATCTGCGTGATATGATGCTTTCAACGGCTTCTGCCATTAACGAACTCGGAATGAGTTCAACCGCCAACGAACAATATATGGTGCAATTTGCCGGACGACTGGGTGGTGTTGCAAGTCAAGCGAATATCGGTATGGGGTCAATACTTGGCTTTGCATCGACACTCGACCAAAATATGCAGAAAGTAGAAATGGCAGCAACGGCACTTCAAAAATTCATTCTTCGTACAATGTCCGACCCGGCAGAAATGGCGCGAATTGCAGGCTTGGAAGTACGAGAATTTACAGAATTATTGAGCCGAGATACAAACGCAGCAATTCTACAAGTACTCCGCGCACTGAACGAAAAAGGAGGTATTCAGCAATTAATCCCGATATTTGACGAAATGGGCTTATCCGGCGCGCGTGCTGTTGGAGTCTTATCTGCATTGTCAAAAAATGTTGATGAAATAGAAAAACAACAACAAATTGCCAATCGTGCAATGGCGGAAGGAACTTCGGTTACAAACGAGTACAGCATTAAAAATAATAACTTACAGGCGCAACTTGAAAAATCGCGCAAAGAATTTCGCGAAGTTTCGTATGAGCTTGGCAAAAGTTTACTTCCTATACTGCTCAAATCGACAGATGGGATGACTGAATTTCTTCGCATATTAGTTGGAATTCCGAAATGGCTGCTCGAAAATAGAAACTTGATGTTTTCTCTGATAACTGCACTGATTACTTATTATGCGATAACAAAGAGTATTACTGTTGCTGAAAAAGCTCGGATAAAAATTCAAGCAATAAAACGCACAGGATTACAGCTCAAAATTGCGCTGACTAACAAAGCAACTGTCGCCGAAAAGCGTTTGTTAGCTGCGCAACTGAAATCAAATGCCGCGATGCTGAAAAGTCCTTGGGGTATTATTGCTGCTGCAATAGTTTTTGCCATTTCACTTTTAATACGCTGGTTGCGAAAAAAGGTAGAAGTAACACGCGCGCAGGAAATTCACAACGGAATTGTTAACCGACAAAATGAATTGATTAAAGAAAATTCAGCCGGCATTAAACAAAACCGCGCAGAACTGACATCATTAGTAACGGCAATAACAAGAACAAATGACAATACGGAGTTGCGCTCCAACTTGATAGACAAATTAAATCAAAAGTATCCCGAATTTTTAAGAAATATCAGTCGCGAACAAATCACTAATGAATTTCTGTATGCCGCGCTTGCAAACGTAAATCGGCAATATTCGATTCAGCTGAAAAATCGTGCTTTTTTAGCAAAAGCACAGGCGCACGAAGATGCAACGGTTCAAGCGATGCAACGACAAATTGAAATTCGACAAGAGATTGTGAAACTTCACAACACATCAACCGAAAATATGTCGGAGCGTGGGCGCAAAAGACACAACGAGAGAATAAGCCAATTGGAAGCTGAATATACTTTGCTTAATCAGAATATTGATTCATACAAAGCAAAATCGGCAGAATTTAGAGCAGAGGCACAAAAAAACAATTCCCGGTTACAGGCAATGAACACATCTGATTACCATCTTGAACAAATTCGTGTTTGGGAAGAATCAGTTGAAAATTTTCAAAATCGTTGGAAAAATGCGCTTGACAGAGGTAGAGAGGATGAAGCAAAGTTTTACGAGGAACAAGTTAATAAGGTTAAGAGCTTGATTAACTTCCATAAATTAAAACACGCCGAACTGAAAAAGTTAGAAGAGCGCAATAACGACAATGACGGTGGTCCCGCGTTTTCACCCAACGCAGCCGAAGACCCAAACGCCAAACGCCAACAACAGGCAATCGCTAATTTGTTGCGAAATCAGCGCGTACTGCTTGATATTGAGCGACACGCGCACACCTTGCGCTTGAAAGAAAATGAATTGTTTGAGGTTGATATGACGAGCTTAACAGCGGAACAACTGAACAAACGCCTCGAATTGGAAGAACTTCATTATCAAAATCTCGACCGCATTGCGCGCCAAAGTGAAGCAGCACGTTTCAATCAAGCGAAAGTTGATATTGGCGTTTTCACAGATGCTTCGCCCGAAGCGAGCGGACTTACAGGCGACCGGTTGAGAGCTTACGAAATTCTGTACGCACAGCATCAAGCTAACCTCGCAAGCATCGAAGCAGACGGCATCAAACGCCGTACTGATTTTGAACGAAACAACAATAACATTCGTCTGAAAGCCCTATCTGATGCTCGCGATGCTATGCTTCACGCCGAAGATGCGCATCAGCAGGCATTACTCATTTCATTTCAAGAAGGAGTTATCAACCGCACAAAAACACAAGCCGAATTTAACCAACTTTCGGCGGAACTGGAAGCAACCGGTATGGCACGCCGGCTCGAAATTCTTATCTCTTATCGTGATATGCTTCTTGATGTTGAGGGTGAAATGTCAGACGAACAGATAAAAGCGTTGGATGAAGCCAATCGAGCCGTCGAAGTCGCCGAAAGAAGTATTAGAGAACGCAAACTGAACGATGAAATCAAATTCCAAAATGACAGACAGGCAATTATCCAACAATTCGGATTGCAAAACATTGCCGATTTGCACCGTATGGAAATGGATGCATTGCGTGAAGCATACGAACAGAAACTACTTTCGGAAGAGGAATTTCAAAAAGCCAGACGTGCGATTCGGATAAGATATGCACAGGAATACGTGCAAACCGCGCAAGTTTTCACAAATTCGGTTGCCGATGCTGTCGGCTCGATTGAGCAAGCATTAACCGCGAGAATTAGTGCAGAATATGCCGAGCGTTTGTCAGACCTTATCCAACTTCACGAAAGCGGAGTGATTTCACAAGAACAATTTAACGAGCAGAAAGCACAATTAGACTACGAACAGCGCGTTGAGGAGCTCGAAATTCAGAAAAAATATGCTGATGCCAACTTTGCGCTTCAAGTATCACAAATAGTTGCAACAACCGCCGTAGCTGCGATGCAGGCTTTTTCTGCATTGGCAGGAATTCCGATTGTGGGACCGGCTCTCGGCGCAGCAGCTGCTATTGCTGTCGGTGTCACCGGTGCTGCTCAAATTGCAGCTGCCAAAGCGGAGCGGGACCGCGTAAAATCACTGACGATTGAACGCCCCGGAAGTTCGTCATCAGCATCGCCGGAAGTAGCAACTTCACAGCCAACAGGTGCGCGCGTTCCCATCACAACCAACCAAGCCGCCGATGGTCGGTGGGATGTAATCGGTGCGCAAGATGGACGAACTTATCGGAATGTTCCGTATCGCGGTGTGATGCGCACCGGTATCGTAGCAACTCCAACGCTGGTCGGCGAGCGCGGAAGCGAGGTTGTAATTGACCATCCAACACTGCGAAATTTACAAATGAATGCTCCCGGCGTGATTGACACAATTATGCGCCATCGTGTAGAGCAACGCGCTAACGGAAACTACACGCCAATCAGCAACACTTCGGGCGGACAATCAGCTGTTGATTTTGCAGGAATTGACCAAGCAACGATTGAAAAACTGATTGAAACGCTTGAAAAGAATGAATATTTGCTCGACCGATTGGCGAATAGTCCGCTAATGGCTTATGTTGTTTTGAGCCAATTAGAAGCAAAACAGAATTTGAGAAATAAATCCAAACAAAGAGGAAGTTTGAGATGAGATTAATTACGACAAAAGGCGAATTTGAATTGTCGGCAGATTTTTCGGCAGAATATATGCGAAACAACGTATTGCTTTCGGATACAGGCGAGCAAACCGTTCCGGTAACAATTCCGGCAACATCGCACAATCTTTTTTTGCTGAATTACAGCAACCGAATGGATGCGCTGTACAAACCGCTTACCGAATTAGAAGTTCAGTTTATTGATGGTATGATTGTTTTTTTGTGCAACTTGGTTGTGAATGATATTGACTTGGACGATGGTATAAATATTACGCTGTATATGGATACAGGCGGATTTTACAGCCGAATTGCCCGAACAAATTTGGCTGATATAACTTGTTGGCAGGAAATTAGTCCAAACAATGGAAGTTTGGAAGCAAATGTAGATGAACTGATTGAAATGCTGCGTGAACAATACGTTTCGCGTAATCGGTCGGATATTTTCCACATTGCACCGGTACTTACCGACCATGATTATACATTGAGATATTTTCCAACCGGCTGGTCTATGGAAATTGAAGAAGTAACACGTAAGTTAGTTCTAAACGGATTATTAAATTTAAGCATAAATCCGGTAGGTTTTATACCTCATGACCACAACTCTATATATGACAGATTTGAAGGAGATATTCCGCAAGTCCACATTGAATCCGGAATGCCAGTCAGTATCGGAAAAGGTTATGGCATGACACCATTTGTAAAATTAGAATATGTTATTGACACTATTTTTGAAGTTTACGGATTTCAATATGATGGTCAAAGCATACTGAAAGAGGTAGATATACGCAATATTTGCATTTTGAATAATGTTGCCGATGCAATTTATGTCGGCGTTCTCAAAATCCGCGATTTGCTTCCGGATATGAGCGTAAAAGAGTTTTTAGAAGAAATCGGAAAAATACTCGGCGGACGATTTGTTGTTGATTTCACTAAACAGACAGCCGCTTTTATGTTTATTGATAATATGTTAAGTCTGCCGGCTGATATGGACATTACACCATACCTCGCCGAAAATCCAAAAATGAGTATGCCGGAGTTCAAGCAGTTAATTTTATCAACCGAAGATGAAGCACAGGCACAAATTCAAGACGATTCTTTGCATATAAAAGAATTGCAGTTGTCGCTAAGGAAAATGACACATTTCATACAGCCTTTCCCATTCGTTTGGGATTGGTATATAGATTCGCTTTTCATATCGTTTAATATTGGTAATGTTATACACAAATATTCTGTTGTGGAAACAGACGAAGGCGACATCAAAGAAAGGCGTGAAAGAGGTGTGAATAAACTAATGTTAGCCGATTTTCCATACAAAGCAAAACCCACTCGTTTCAATGCCAATTTTGATGAATATGGATATTTTATGTATTACGGCTGTGATTATTTTTTCAGCAAAGAATTGGCAGAAAAACCAAGTCCGCAACTGCCGATACTTCCGCCACACCATGAAATAGAAAGTGTTTATTCTACCTTTACAGACCTTGATATTGCGATAGAAAGATACATTCCATACGCCGAATTTTTAAAAACAAGCAATATACCTGTTGTCGCAAAAATGCACTTTCCGCTTCCGATATTGCATCAGATAAACCAGCACACGCCCAAATTATTGCACGGACAACAAGTGTTAATCGAACAAATTAACAGCATAATCGGCGACAACGAAGCCGCGCAAGAAGTTGCGTTCAGAACATTGCGCGAATACAAGGATAGATAAAAATTTGTCCTTTGGGAAATTTTCCTGCCGATTTATTTTTGCGTATGATTTTGAGAACAGAAAAAAATATTGCAGTCGCTGCGCCCGAATTTAAAGATACAAGTTCGATTTTGGAAAAATTTCGTGCGTGGAGTAAAACGGAAGGCGTTAATGTTTTTCAGTTTTTGACAACGCCTTCTGCCGAGCGCAGCGCACTTCTCAAAACGTTGGGAAAGGAAGTAAAAATAGAGTACAATCAATATGCAAGGCAATTTTTTTGATTATGGCACTCAGGATTACCACAATGACAAGATTTATGGCTCGCAATCCGGTAACAATCCGAATTTCGAGACTTCCGGCAGAAAACGAGCCGGAATTTGTATTGGTAACGTATGCTGTTTTTCAATCGCCTAATTTGCAAGAGCCGATTTTTTCAGGACAAATCAGTATGAAAGTTGGAAGTATTGAAATGGATTTGTCGTTTTTATGTTCCGACTTGCACGAAGCAGCAGAAAGAAAATCGTACATCATTCGCGCTTCATCAGATTGGCATCAGGAAGTAATGGGAGTGATTGACGTTTATGGAGGCGGAATCAGCAAGGCATTTCAACGGTTTTTGAAAGCAAAACAAAGCGATATTTTCAGTTGGAAGTTAAAAAATTCGGAAGTAAATTTTTTCTTGACAACACGCACAAACTCGAATGTAGTTTTTATTCCCGAAAATGAATTATTGCCTTTGGCGTATTATTCGGAGCGAATGAATTTTGAAATTGGTATTGCCGGCGAAGTGGTGTTTACAGAAAACGGAATGATTCCAAGCAGCAGAGCGGTTTATTTTTCGCCTTCCGATTACAGAAAAAAACATTTCGATTCCGGGAAAGGAATTCCGTCAGTTTTCGATGTGTATGGCAACGGCGGAAACATTTCAACCTGTATAATCGTGATAACCGAAGCGCGTCCGACTGATTTTTACATTGATTTCAAAAATACGTTTGGAGTGATTGAACGAATAGCACTGTACGGAGTAATTGAATTCACTCCCGAATTTACGGAAAAAGATGATATAACTGCGTATGATACAGTTATTGAGGATTTTTCGAGGTATCCACGCCGAAAGGAATATGTGTCGAAATACACAGTCGAAGTAGGATACAAGACACGCGATGAACGAATATTTTTGCTTGATATGCTCGCAAGCCGCGAATGCAAATTTGTTGCCAATGGTAGAAGTTACGGCGCAAAAGTGAGTGCAAGCTCGCCACTTTTGGAAAGCACAGACGGCAAACCGATTAATGTGGAACTGACTATCGAATTGCTCGATGTAGAAAATTCGTTCAATCCGAACGATTATGAAAAAGTAGAATTTATTCCCGAAAACGCACTGACAGACAATTTTGGTAATATTTTAACAGATAATGACGGTAATATTTTAGTTTCAATATGAAAACAACAAAAATAAATGATGACGGCGCAAGAATTCC
>Ga0136643_10000543_pt1 | contig 41903 bp, 36 predicted proteins | sample TergutLab28metaG_FD_96883 | JGI IMG/M metagenome (GOLD analysis project Ga0136643, IMG submission 96883) | Labiotermes labralis P1 segment gut microbial communities from Petit-Saut dam, French Guiana - Lab288 P1 (version 3) (version 3) | ecosystem: Host-associated > Arthropoda: Insects >...
GGAAAAAAATGACCAAATGCTACCTCAAACTTTTCAAAAGACAACTGAACTCTCCAGTTCTCAATTCGTTTGTCGTTAACTGATAAGTGACAGGAAGAAATATACAGCAGCTCTTGTATAGAATTCAGCTAGTGGAAGGTCTGTTTACGAAATATGTGCATGCTGCAGAGAAGCAGAGTGTACCGGGGCAACAGGCATCCGACAACACAGTTCCATGGCTGACTGAAAGACATCATTTTCTGAGAAAAGTGGCACCCAAAACTGAAAAATCCAAACCTCAGAGGAGGTGTGTTGTGTGCTCAAAGCATGGAAATGAGAAAACTTCAGTGTACTGCTGCCTAATATTTGATGTGGGTCTTTGCTTGGAAGATTGCTTTGAGCTGTATCACACGAAGCTCAATTACTGAGGTAATGACAATTATTTTACTGCATCTATATAGTTTTAAGAGTTCTCTACTAAAATTTTAGAAAAATCATATCATTAGTTTGCGAATAATAATTTTTTAAATAGATAGTTGCAATTTCACCATAGGGAATTTAAAACTCCTCTGTCCCTGGAGAAGGTAGGAATTTAAATGTGCTTCGTCACTGCCAGCCAATTATACGACGTATAACAGACAGGAACATGTGAAGAAAATGAGGTCTATACCACTTATAGAGGGCGATGCTGAAGGGCTATCCATGTTTTCAGGCAACTGCTTCAATAGTCCTTACACAGTACATGGTAAAATCAGATGACAAGTTTGTAGGTGCAGCCCAGTTTCTTGTGGCTGGCTGACGTGTAATGATGAAATACCAAATTTCAGAGAGGCATAACTTCCACTTAGCAACTGTCCTTTTTCATGTGTCCCCAAAACCAGAACTATTCAGCATCTAATATAGCTGACTCAATAGTTAGTCTTAGGTGAATGGAACAGACTTCATTTTTCACTTCACCTACTAACTTCTTTTACGTAATAGAATTCTCTGCATCAACAGTCTTACAGCAATAGCTTTTTTTTTGTCACACCTGACTATAGAGCAAAAGTTCTACTGATTATATCTTACTTCATCCTCTATTACACCTTCCCAAATTGTGGTTTGTGCCTTTATGACTTATGGTCTGGACATTACATCCTGTGGTTTGTGAAATGTATTACAATGCTGAGTGACTTATGAATCGATAGAATCCATCATGAACTTTATTCAGAGCCGTGTACATGTCGAGAAAGATTCAAGCTCAGTCCATACTCTGGTCAGCAATGCATGTGTCACTTCTGTTACTGCATCTGAGTCTATGCCACAAATCTTGCAACTGTCAGTTCTTTGGCATATCACATTTTTTTATACAGTCTTCATTACAGGATGGATGTTTCTGAGGTATTACATTGTAAGATGGTACCCTACACCACAAAACAGAGGGTGTCTACTGTGAAGACTTTTTAAATGTGAGTGTTGTGCAAGTGCAGAGAAATTACTGACAAAATTCAAATGTTTTTATTGCTCCTTGAACACACACTGTAAGAGTGTTGTACAAAATTTGTGATAAGAATTTATATTGTTATCACAAAGTAGATGATGGAATTCATCAGCTCTGCTTTAAGGATCTGAAATCTCACATTCATGAAATCAGTTCTTTGTCAGATAATCTCCAAATAATGTTTGAACTATACAAAAACTAAGAAGCGAGGAAACTGCAGTGTATGAAGGAACCAATCTGAAGAAATCCCAAAGAAATACATTTTTAGGCACATCATAGTCATAAGTGCCTTTTACTTGTGTCATGTCTGTCTGTCCAACTGTCCACATGTATCAGCCTTGTTCCCACTGAATGGGTTTTCACTTACCTGAACAGCCTGGCATTAGTATTGGAACACCAATGGAGAAATGGCTCTCTGCCAAGAATGTGCCTGTGTGTCTTTCCCTTCATGGTTTGCCTGCTTGCACTGTGTTTGGATTTTCACATCCTCCACACTGCTCAAGTCCCACAATTTTTTTGGTTACATGTAGTGAATAGTCACCTGAGTGTTCAGGTGTCACAGTTCCCAACTGTCATAGAAGAGATTAGCATGAGCCATTGGTGTATAGGTGCTGTAGAGATATGTGGTTATGCAAATATTAATTTCGTGTCATTGTAGGAATATACAAGTGAAAACTGTGGCATGGGTGTCATGAAAAGCTTAAGGGAGCTCTCATCAAAGCTCTCTTTTGTGGGGAAGAGGAAGTATACCACGTGCGAAACGTTTCCTTCGTCTATGAATTATGGCTACTTGTCAGCGTTACATGCAATTTCCTGTACGTCAACCAACCCTTGACCCTCCTTTCCCCAGGCCCTGTCCTGTCTTCTGCAGATTGAAGCTTAACACTGTTGTTTTACCTGAAGTGGAAAACATCTAAGTTTTGAATATGGACCTTTGTCGACAGGTTTGGCTGTGTTTCCACCCACAGAGACAGGCAGACCCAGCACCATCCAATATTTCCATTTTCAAAGATGATTTTTGTCCTCAGTTTGGGCAGTGCTCAGCCCAATAGGGGCTCTTTTTTAATATCCTGGCAGACCATGTATTTCACATACCCTTTCGTTGAACAGTAAATTCCACATGTGTCTCTATCTTTTGGTATTACTCATTTCTGTTTGTTATACCTATTTTACTATATTTATTAAGAATATACTCACTTCGGTTACTATGGATTGGAACCTTCCTTAGATCCACAGCCAGCCTAGTTTAAGCAGTACTGCTTTTCACCTCTATAAGCAACTTTATTTCGTATGTTAAATACACTGTCTTTCATATCAGACACTCAGATATGTTCATTGTGACAACATAAACAACAGTAAGTGTGGTTTTATTAGTAAGGGAAGACTCCCCCCCGCCAAAAAAAAAAAAATTGGATTGAAATGAAATCTTTGACCATCAAGCCATATTAGGGTTACCACACAAAACATACTGTTACAATTGGTGGCAGGAAGTGAGATAAGGAAATCTGGAAGTGACACTGCAGGTATTATGGAACAATTAAATTAATTAAATGCAGGACAAGGGGCACTGAAGAGCGACAGACGTGCAGAAGTAAAGACTGACCTGAGCAAATGAAGAGCTGACCTCATAACACAAGGACAGGCCATGGAGAACAAGATGGGCAATTGAATGAGCGCAATCAGGGAGAAGCTTGAAACACAAATAGGTGACTTGTGCACTGGTCAAGCAGAACTCGAAGAGAGGCTAGATAAGCAACAGAAAAATGTCACCTCCAAAGTAGAACAACAGGCCCGGAACATGGGGAAGAATATCGAGGCCCAATTAGCAGTGGTGGAAGCTCGAACAAGACGTGCGGGTGGCGGTGATCCAAGGACCAACAATACTACAATGAAAGCACCGAAATTCGACGGTGCAACATCCTGGGCTGTATACCACCGACAGTCTGACGCCGCGGCCGCACACCAAATGAGAAAGCTGCTCATCTTTTAAGTGTGTTACAGGGCAAAGCTGCTGACATCCTTCATAAGGAGCAGGCCGAGGCGACGTATGAGGACATCGTTGGGGCATTTCGGGACCGTTTTGATGACCAACAGCTAGCGGCGGCCTACCGGTCGCAGCTTAAGGCCAGGGTGCAGACGAGCGGCGAGACGTTGCAGGAGTTCACCGCAGCCGTGGAGCAGATGGCACGCCGAGTCCTTGTCGACCTACCTGTCGCCTTTATTCAAAAAGGGGCCGCCCACGCTTTCATCGACGGATTACGGGACCGGGAAGTGAAGCAGCACCTCTTAATGGGAGGAGGCCGGACCCTAAATGAGGCCTTCAATCAGGCCTTGAAACTGGAAGCAGCTAAAGCAGCAACAGGGCCACCAGCAAGACTGCGGGAGTTGACCAGGGCAACTGCTAGGGCAAGTCAGCCATCCGATCGCCGGCGGGAGGGACGAGGTTTGTGCTGGCAGTGCGAGTCCGCCGGTCACCTGTTCAGAGACTGCAGGCGAGGGCCGCGTGAAGAGAGAAACCAGGATTCGGCGAAAGCGAGAAAATGCCGGTGAGGAGAGGGGTTCACCGTTTTCACCACCCTTAAACTCTCGTTTCCCACATAACATTGTAAGTCGGGGGACCCATGACAGCCTAAACGCCGAGGAATGGATCCAGGGAAAGCCATGTCGGGTAACCATCGACTCCGGCGCATCGGGAACCGTCGCCCGTCCCGACATAGTCGCAGGACAACCCGAGAGGAAGCCGAGTACAGCCTACGTCTTCCAGATGGCCCCTGGCGAAACCAACCCAGCAATGAAGGAGGCCCTGGCGCAGGTGACTTTATGGCGGCGGGCGGTGGGTGTTCATCGCAGAAGCTACATACGATTTCATCCTGTGATTAGCTGTTCTGTGGGCTTACGACGCATCCGACCTAGGACATCATCTGCTACGACTGGGTCAGTAGGAGGTGACATTATAGAGCCCTGGCGCCTAATCAAATTCTTCCCGGAATTAACTGGTCGGCTACGAGGCGATGCCTGCTCGATGTGACAAGGTGGTGATAGGAAGGTTAGGGGCACCTCTGGGGCTGAAGTCATAATCGAACCCAGCCAGATGTGTTCCCGAGACGGAGTGTATACAGCCAGGATGCTAATCCTAGCCAGGCTGAGAATACCTGTCGGAATCATTAATGTGACCAACCCGGACCACGTGCTGAGTGAAGGAACTAGTATGGGACATGGAGAGCCAGCCGTGTGGGCTGCTGCTATCAATGACCAGAAGCCTCAGCCACAACGGAAGCAGGGCTCCGCAAGAAACTGAAGGAAGCGATAGATGGTACCAAACGGAACGTCAAACTTAGAGAAGCCCAGGCACTGGAAGAGCTCACTGCCGACTCTCAAGACATGTGTGAATCTAAGAGCGGTGACTACGGGTGCAAAAAGAGAGCATACCACAGGATCGAATCCGGCGACACCCGGCCCATTCGTCATCCACCACGCAGACTCCCTTTAACAAAGCAAGCTGAGGTGATATTTTGATGGAAGGCATGAAGAACAAAGGAGTGCTCTAGGAGTCAGACAGCCCTTGGTCATCGCCTGATGTGATCGTTCGGAAGAATGACGGCAGCCTTCGCTTCTGCGTAGACTATTGTAGGCTGAATGACGCCACGAAAAAGGAATGTTTTCCGCTCCCAAAGATCGACGACACCCTTGACACACTGGCTGGAGCCAAGTGGTTCTAACACTGGACCTGAAAAGTGGATACTGTCAGGTGGCACTGCTTCCGTAGAACAAAAGAAGACGGTATTTTCCACCGGGCAAGGGCTGTGGCAGTTCACGGTTATGCCCTTCGGGCTTTGCAAAGCTCCAGCACCATTCGAGTGATTAAAGGAGTCCGTCCTGAGAGGCCTGGGTTATTATGCCTCTCTAATATACCTGGATAACGCCGTTGCCATTGGCTGCTTATTTCAAGAACAACTCAACAATATGAAGAAGGTGTGTCAAAGGCTGCGAGAGGCGCACCTAAAATTGAAATCCTAGAGGTTCCAGCTGTTCTGGAAAGAGGTACGATACCTGGGCCACACGGTTTCGCCGTCATGAGTAACCACGGACCCTGGAATACTGGAACTGTGAAAACTGCCCAAGGTTGACTGACAAACACCAGCTGAGTGGTTTCTGGGGCCGTGTACATACTATAGGAGGTTCATCGCCGGATTCGCGGATATAGCTAAGCCGCTGACCAGAGTGAAGAAAAACGGGCATTCCAGTGGTCCTATGATGCAGAGACCGCTGTCTAATCACTGAAATAGGCACTATGTACGGGACCCGTACTGGGCTACCCGTGACCAGTGGAGAAATTCATCGACGACACCGACGCCAGCAACGTGGGAATTGGTGGAGTACTGTTCCAAGTCAAGACATAAGCGAACGGATTGTGACCTACTTCAGCAAAATTATGTGCAAAGGCGAGAGTGTGTGACCCGTTGAGAGTTGCTGACAACTGTGAAGACCCTGGAGCATTTCCTCACGTATCTGTATGTACAAGAGTTCCACGTACGCACCGAACACTTCGTCTTGATCTATTTGCTTAGTTTTAGGAATGTACAGGGGCCGACAGCTCGAGGGGTTCAGCGTTTGCAGGAGTGAACTTCATATCTGGACACCGTCATGTCATCAAACACACGAACGCAGACGTCCTTTCCAGACGACCATGTCTCGAAGAGTGCTTTCACTGTCAATAGGTTGAGCAACCTGCAGATGGCTCAAGGGCGCCTATAGTAATTGTTGCCGCTGTTAATGGCTGGGACCGACAAGCCCTGAGTAGGAAGCAGTTGGCAGACACTGACGTTAGGCCGCTAATACGGGAGATTGAGGTTGGACAACGCCCAGATTGGGGGATATCAGTGGCCTGGGCCCATTTATAAGAACAACTGGGCCCAGTGTAAATCACTTGCAGTGACAGACGGCGTCCTGGGACGTCAATGGGAGTCGGTTGAAGGAATAAAAGCAGATCCAGTCACCCCCCGCGGCACGTTGAAGGAAGTAGTGGCGGAAATGCCCGGAGGGACTTCCGAAGGGCATCTTGGAACTAGCAAGTCTTTCAACAAGTTCCGGCAACGTTACTATTCATTGTACTCCAGGAGCGACGTCGAAAAGTGGTGTCAATAGTGACACCTGTGCCGCCAGCCGAGGTCCCACAACCATAAATCGGAGTCCGTTGCACCAGTACAATGTCGGGTCACCCTTAGAGGGGATCGCAATTGACATCCTTGCGCATTCCCTTTAGAGCGACAGGAGAAACAGATGTATCCTGATCGCCATGAACTATTTCAAATGGCCAGAATATTAGACATCCACAGACAAGAAGAATCGAGTGGCAAGCTTCCTGGAGACCAGCTTTTTCCGCTTCGGCGTCCAGATGGAGCTACACAGCGACCAGGGTCGGAACTTTGAATCCAGACTAATGCAGGAGGTCCTGGATCGACTGGGAGTCAGCAAAAGTAGAACAACGCCCCTTACACCCGCAGTCAGATGGAATGGTGGAACACTACTTGAAGACGATCGAGAAGAATCTGAGCAAGGTGGTTTCTACTCACCAACAGGAATTGTAAGAGAGGTTTCCTACCTGCCTGCTGAGCATAAACGCACGACACCACATGCGTGACGCTTACCAACAGAGTGTTCGAGCGGGAGTTCGCCTGCCCTGTGACGTGATGTTTGGGGCTCCCCAGACAAGAAAGCATCGACGACAGACTAGGCAGCCAAATTTGTCAAAACGGCTACACGACATACACCACTTCGCCCGCCAGCTACTGAAAGTTGTCAGTGACCCGATGAAGGCACGCTGTATCCAGCTAGCCAAATACGCTGCTTTTCAAAAATGTGACAGAGTGTGGCTGTACTGTACTGCCCTACTCTGAGGACAGAAAACCACCCAAGCCGCAGACATGCTGGGAAGACCCCTACATCATCATCATAATCATCCGGATAACGACGTCATATACCGGATACAGCGGCATCTCAGGCAAAGATGATAGTCGTTCAGACAGAATGGAACTATACCTGGGGGCTACTCGGGACGTGTAGCCTTGAGGAGCAGTGTAAAAGAGGGTAACAGAACCTAGCGTATGGCGGCCCGCGAAGCCTCTGACGTTAAGTCTGCCAGAACCTTCCCGTGCGAGGAGAATATTCTAGGGGTATCCAGCGCTGCGTGGAATAGTTTAGAATGTTTGAGAATGCGATAAGCGAATGGCAAAATTGGACACTCTAGTCACGGCAACTCAGAGTGTGTGGCCTACACCAGAGAGAGGAAAGTGCACAACAGGAGAAATGGGAATTCAGCCGAGAAACTGTATATCGTGAAACAAGTGACGCGAATCTGTGAAGTACTCTGTTCGAGAATGGTGTCAGGGCTATGAGACCGGAGTACTGAATGTTTGAATACAGAGTATTCTGTTGAGAGTGATTATTGTGAGTGTTCTGCGTTCATTAATAATGGTTTTAATTGTTTTATCAGCAGTGTCAATACACGCCGATATTTGTCGATGTCAGTTACCATACCTACCACTTCAAAACTCCATATGGATGCACATGTTGGCATGAAAATGTGAAGTACAAATGTTGTATCCGTTTGCTACTTAAACATATATATACATACATATATATATATATATACATACATACACTTACTTACACGGATCATCTCTTACTTACCTACCTATTTACTCACTCCATGGAGCGGAGTCTTCCTTGAGAAGCTAACAAGTTTGTTTCTAGTCAAGAAATTCTATGCACTTTATGGAACCCAAAATTTCATGACCGCATTCACAAGTGCCCGCCACCTGTTCCTACCCTGAGCCAGCTCTATACAGTCTATAACCCCACATTCCACTTCCTGAAGATCTGTCTTAATATTATCCTCCCATCTAAGCCTGGGTCTTCAAAGTGGTCTCTTTCCCTCAGGTTTCCCCACCAAAACCCTGCATACACCTCTCTTAACCCCAATACACGCTACATGCCCCACCATCTCATTCTTCTCGATTTTATCACCCACACAATATTGGGTGAGTAGTACAGATCACTAAACTGCTCATTATGCTGTTTTATCCAATACCCTGTTACCTAGTCCCTTTTAGGCCCAAATAGGCACTTCAACAACCTATTCTCCAACACCCTTAGCTTACGCTTCTCCCTCAATGTGAGCAACCCAGTTTCACACCCATACAAAACAACAGGAAAAATTATAGTTCTGTGTATTTAAAACTTTAATTTTTTGGATAGCAAACTGGAAGAAAAAATATTCTGCACTGGGTGATAGCAAGCATTCCCTGTTTTCAATCTCCTCTTACTTTCTTCCTGAATAGAATTTTGATTTGTTCAGGTTGTTCCCAAATATTTGAACTCTTCCACTATATCAAAGGATCGTTTATCAGTCTTCATATTGTGACTTCATCCCGCATTCTGATCTCGGGACAAGACCATGTACTTAGCGTTATCAGTGTAATGTATATTTAATTAACATTTGGTTTAAAACTTGTAATTTGTAACTTGGAATAGAAATTGTATTTGTTACATACAGGCAGGAAGTGACTGCCATGCACTTTCATTTATTCAGTAAATACCAGTGCCGTTCATCGGACTTAGAGGCATTGTATGGCTGAAAGTGACATGACAGTTCACTAAACTTTCTAGAATAGCCGACATTACACTTTGCCTTCAAATAAACCCATTAGCACGGTAAATTACCTCTTAATACGCATTTAATACGCAATGTCTATGTACATTGTTACTGCAGGTACGTATCCTGAGTTGGTGTAGAATATTATAAGTGAAGGCAGTACACAGTTTGAATGTGAAAATTACAATGCTCTTCAGTCTGCTAATTTTACCAGGTAAGCTGTGCTGATTGTTTTGCAAATTCTGACTAAATTGAGTTGCGTACATTTGGATCGAATTCGGATTTAATTATTCTAAATTCGGGTAATTTGATTTATATTCAGGCAAGCTGACTTTTAGTACTTACAAATTTATTTGGGAGTTTATTTCTTCATTCCTACTGTATATATTGTGAATGTAGTAACTTAGAGTATATAGTAAGACGATTTTATAATATTGTCTTGGAGTTCTTTTTATCAGATAAGTAATCTGATTGGTGGCAGCATAAAACTACCCAGCGAAATGCTATACGACCTTTAACCTGTAGTAAATGTCGATATAATATTTGGTGGAAGTCCAGCCCCATTTTGACATACACTACATCAGCATTTACTTCTGGTCAAATCTCCTTACTAACCACTACCAAAGCTTTTGTGTTTTCCTTTAGAGTTTGTATGATTCTTCCCAGTACATTAACATCATCAATATAAGCCAGAAGGTGGTGTGTACCATTTAATAACAAGCTATCTTGGTTTACCTGAACCCTCTTAATGGGCTACTCTTAAGCAAAGTTGAAAAGCAATGGTGATAGGCACATCTCCTTGTTTCAAACCATTCCTAATAAAGAACATGTCAGACAAATTCTGGTCTACCCAGACCCTGCACTACATTTCGGTCAGAAACTTTTTTAAGCCTTACCAGTTTCATGGGGATACCAAATTCAATGAGAATATTATAAAAGACCTCCCTCCTAACTGAATCATAACCGTTCTTTGAAGTCTATAAAGAGCCGATGCACAGCTTCGCTGTATTCCCATTTTTTTCTCAAGTATTTGATGAATGCAGAATATATGATCATTAGTTGAGCTATTATGTTCAAATACATATTGATCCACAATAATTCCTCTGCATATGGAATTAACTTTGAGAGCAGGATGTTGGTTAAAATTTTGTACGTAGTTGGCAAAAGTGATATGCCCCTATAATTACTACAATCTGTTTTATTGCCCTTTTTATAGATAGGTACAATGATCGACTCCTTCCACTCCTCAGGCAATTCCTCCCTATTCAAAATAGAAATAATAAGTTTACGAATCTCACAGTGAATTGTCTTACCCCTGCTTTAATCAGTTCTACTGGTATTTGATCAACACCTGATGATTTGTGACTTTTTAGCTTTTTATTACCCAACTCAACCTCAAAGGGACTTGGATCAGGCACTAGAGGTTCTGCTGTGTGTATTTCTCTCTGCCCAACATATCATTAACCCCATGTACATCCAATAGCTAGGACAAATATTTCCTCAACCTAGCAAAAGTACTGTGGGAGTATGCAACCAAATCCCCTTTTTCCCCCTTTACTACATTAGTTCTCAGCTGGTAACACTTCTTAAATTTATTGATGCCTGTATACAAACCCCCAGTATTTTTTATCTTACTGTTAGTTTCAAGTTCCTCAATTTTAGCTTTCAGATATACCTTCTTTTTGTTCCTGAAATGTCTGCTGGCTTCATGTCTTACATTGTTCAGAATATCTACACCACTATTGCTTGGATCCTGTACCTACTGCATTTTAGCCTAATTCCTTTGTTCTAAATAACCTAAACATTCTTCATCTCCTGCTTCATTTCGTGCAGACTTTGACTCCCTTTAGCTGAGGTTTTGATATTTTCTTTAATGTTCTCCCAAGTCCTATTTATGTCCTCACAATCACTCAAATTGACCAAAGCTGCAAACCAGTTTAAAATCTCAATCTGGTACTGTTTCCTAACCTCCAGCTCATTTAGCTTCCTGAGATTAAATCTTTCCCCATTAAATTTCTGTGCTGCTTGTTCATTTACTGCCAATCTTTTCTTAATTTTTGCAACCACCAGATGGTGATCAGTATCACAATCAGCTCCCCTGCCTTTTCATACATCTATTATACTCAAATCCATCTCCTATCTATGAATCTGGCTGTGATTCTTCCAATTAGGAGACGTCCAGGTCTACTTACTAATGTCTCAGTGCAGGAACATCGTGCTCTTAACAGCCAGATGTTTTGTTATGGCAAAGTTTACTAATCTACCACCTTTACCATTACTATCCTGTTGTAGACTCTCATTCCCAATTGCTGGTTTGAAAATATTCTCTCTCCTCACTTTTGCATTAAATGTTCCTAATGGAATGTTCATATGGTACTAAGCAAAATGATAAAAAAAAAAAACCTGCTCTAAATCCAAATAAAAACTGTCTTTGAATCATCATTTTTCCCCTCACTTGGTGCATGCACATTCAGAAAATTGATATTACACCAGTGACTTCTCACAGCTATAAATGACACCATATCACTAACAAACTCTAGTTTCTTAACTGCTGTGTTGTACAGACATTCCTGTTCCCACTTGATGATTTTCATTTCCTTTTCCATAGAAAAAAACATAATCCCCTGCTCTTTCTGTGCCTCTTTTGTCCCACCTAACCTACTGCATGTCTACTATATCTAATTTATATCTTGCTAATTCCCTGGCTGCTGCTGTCAGTGAACCTATCCTATACAGGCTCCTAATATTGCATGTACAAAATGTCATTTTTTTGTTGCTTAGGTCGTACCAAATTATCATTCGAGGTCCGTGGCAAGTGTTCATGTTTCATAACCAAACCAGTTTTTATGTAGAGGAGTTGACAACATCTCGCCCAACCCCCAAGCTTGAGGACCACCCCTTGTCGGTTGTCCGCGACTGGTTATTCAATATATTCCTAGGTACCTTTCACATTGGGGGGGGGGGAGACCGCAGTGGCACAGTGCTTAAGGTGCTGTAATACAAATTGGAAGGTCGCTGGTTCGATCCCAGCTGGTGTCAGTGGATTTTTCATGGACATAAAATCCTTCCGGTTGCACTATGGCCCTGGGGTCGACTCAACCTCTAACAAAAATGAGTACCAGGAGCATTTCCTGGGGGTAAAGGCGGCCGGTGCCTAGGGCTGACGACCTTACCACCATCCTGTGCCATTGTCATGAAATCTGGGAACCTTAACTTCCTGGAACCTCCTGGGCCTGCAACGTGCCTGCTTTACCTTCCACGTTGGAAGCTGTTCCACCATCCGCGACCTGAGGACTTGCCATGCCGTGGTGACTGGGACACACTTATCACTATCATCAAAGCAATTCAGATTCACACTAATTCATTTGTTTAAGAATTATAAGTTTTATCTCAACAGTACATATTTTAATGCTGATATTTAAGGAGATTTTTGTACTATTTTATTGTTTTAACTATGACACGATATATTATTTATCATACTTTAAAGAACGTAAAAGTATTGAGGAATTGCATGTAGCAATAGAATGGTATCCCCAAGGATAGCCAAAAAAGCTGAAACACATGTAAGTGAAATAATAACTGCTTTTGTAATTCAAGAATTTATGTACCTTACTTGTTGAATAATTTATGTTAGAATTGCCACCACAACAAAGAGAGTATTTCCCACTTACTGGCCATAAAAAGGGGGTCATATCAGCAAATGATAGGTTAAAAAAAGAGGACAGAGTAACAATTTTATTCAATAAAAATCCCTCTCGTTTCTATGGTAGCAGTTCTTTCAGCATCATGAGCGTGAAATTCAGAGCAAAATGGTTTTCACCTAGTTCAAGTTGTACAAAATTTACGCGTCCAAGTTTTCAGAGAATTTCCGAAGGTCAGCTGCTAAACTCATGTTCGTTTTAATGGAACACACACACACACACACACTATATATATATATATATATACACACACATACTACTAAATCTCATTTCTTTAAAAAGGAGCCGAGATTTTGGATTTCAGTGCCATTAAAATATGCAAAAAGTTTCAAGACAACACAACTAGTAAAAATCACATGTCTACAAACTTGAAAAGTCCGCTTCGACGATTTTTTTTGGGTGGAAAAAGAGGTCATGATCGGGGTAAAGAGATTGTTTAAAAACCCTTCGTAATGTGCCCATTTTGAACTAATGGGTTACCAGCATTTATACGTACGTTGCGGAACAAACACTTCAGTTTTTTTTCTCTAGTGTGTACACTTTGCGAGGTTATGTTTAAACACATGCTACTTTTTATACTTCAACAGTCAAGGAATAACATAAATCTAAATCGCATTCCTTATTTATCATACTGGATTATTTGCCTGTACCTTCGTCTATTGCGGCATTAACATGTTGCTACCATCACTGCCTTCCTAGGTGTCAACACCGCCAATGATAACGGCAGGAAAGGTTATATGCGACTACGAGATAATGTTAATGTGGAAAGAAATTCGACTGTCGAAGGCGTGCAAGCCGGTGAGGCTATCAGGAAGACGAAATGCGGCGTAATTATACTTTGGTGGTGTTGTGTAAAGTGTTTTTGTTTGTTTTATTTGTAAGTCATGTGTGTTTTGGTGGTATGGAAGAAGAAGAAGGTGTAAAATACGCAAATAGGTGTGAAGGTAAATACATAGTAACTAATCCAATTAAGTGATTGCAGGGATGGTTTCCGAGCAAGGCTGAATGGGATTTGGAAGTCAGATGACAGCTTTTCCACGGAATATGTGGTACGCCACAAAATTATGGTCGGCCATTCGACGTCACATGGACACGCAAAGTGTGGTTTTCAAACTTATTTTCGGATTCCGTTGTAATTTGGTGAACTTTAGACTTAGTGGATGCAAGTAGAATTGCCATATTTTAGCTCTTATGCGTGTAGTTTCAAGCATTCAACACTAAAGCAAGAAATGTTGGGGAAGAGAGACTGAGCAGCTTGTAATAATGACTAAGTCTGGTCACATTTCAGACAGTGGGCTCATTTTTTACTCCTTTTAAAGCCAGTGAAATTGTGGTTGTAATGGGATGCGACATTCTCAGTTTTAATAAAGATGCGGTTTCAGGGTCACCGAGATGATTGTGACCTTGAATTGTGGTAGATGTGGTACTTTAAATCTTTTTAAACATTGTATTTTATGTATCGTTTATATAGTAGCATTGCACCAAATATCAAGGTGGGACTCCATTGGCATTTGGAGTTATAAACTATAAGATCCCATAATCTACAGTTAGGGTTGGGTGCATGCTGCTATCAAGTCTTAAAATATGTTGGAATTGGGATTTAGTTTGAACTGAAATGTACCAGTAATTCCTCATTTATCACAGCAGTTTTGCTTCAGGCTATGTGCGGCTAACATGTGTTCAGGTTTATTGTAAAAATGCCAATAAGCTTTTGTAGTAATTAGAAGATTATACTTGTTATAGATCTGAACAACGTAGTCAGTTATTTCAGTTTGTACGGAATCTCAAAGGAATTTATGTTTGTTGTAATCCTTTTGAAGATGTGTGATGTAGGACATACAAGAAAGATTTGAATTGGCGAAGAACATAGTTGTGATGGCATCATTGTTAACTTATTGGAGTATAGAAAAACAGTTATACAGACCATTATGTGAAAAAAGAACTGCTGCTGTATATAACAATACAGGAATATAATAACAAAACTATATTGCGTACACAAAATTTTGACTCAAGAACTGTAATTCTTCCAAGAATATGTGTCCTCCGATGAAGGGAGTACACAAGACAAATACCCAATTGATGAAGTGCAATATACCATACTCATATCATAGAGTTTAGACAGCATCCTCTATTAACAGTCAAATTGCTGCAAGAATTTTAGTATATGAACTTATGGAACATTTTTAAAAAGTATTTTTAAAGTATGTTTTATTATTTTTTAATAGCTGGTTATTTTAATTATTCATTTTAATTATTATGTAAAATTTCCAAGGCACTTTGGATCCCAGTGTGTGGTATGAAGAATGATGACAATAAAGGTTATAGTTGTGCCAGTGGGAAAGTTTCCTGTACTTGTGTATTGTTTATTTAAAAGCTAAGACTCTTGTGAAAGAATGGGTATTGTGTCTTCACCACATCCAAATCACAAAAAACTTTACCTAGAGCTGTAGCAGATGGTGTCAAAGCATTTTACTGTAGTGATGAGGTCAGCAGAGTAAGGTCAGATAAATATGTGAATGGTAAGAACAGTGGAACTCTAAGTCATCCATAAAAGATACTCCTTTTTTTACTAGTACGCCCATTTTTAAGTCAACTGTTCATGATATTAAGGTGGACTTTTCAAAATTTGCTACCCCTGCACCCTAAAAGCTGCATCCTGGCTGAAGCATGTGGAACACAACACACATATGTTTACAACACATCAGAATGTGGAATTGATGTTGGAAGCTTTTAAACTATCACATTTAGCCACAGATTCTGATACCCATCTCTGCAGTTACCATCAGTGTCTGTGAGTTATATTCTTCAATCCTATGCAACACTGCTCTATAATGAATTCAAGGAATTGCCCCCTCAAAGTGAAAGACATTCTAGAAAAATGTTTTCAAAGAAATAGCTGCTGAAACTTTTACTTGCACAGAGTGATTGCTGACAAAAGGATCAACCTTTAGAGGCATCATAAAAACCATTGAAGAATTTCTTGACACTTGCAAGAATGATCACCCTTGATCACACACAACATTTCTTCATGGCTTCACAGCAGCACCATCTTCTTAGCAAATTGAAACCCATTATCAGGCCAAGTGAGTGAGTTAAATGTTTATGATTTAGCTGGGAATTGTTTAAGTCTTTGGAGGACGGAACCGAAGAGTATTACTGGAATAATGCTGAGGCAGCAGTTCACCCCATTTACTTTAATGAGAGCATTTCTGTTACTGTTGTGCATGAAAATTTAACATTTATTTGAGACTTCCTGGAATGTAATGCTGTTGTAGTTATCTTTAAAACATATGGACTCATGAAGAATGCCACTTTGTGGGAAGTGCTTGTGATGGTCTTGGTGGACATCTTAAAAAACGTTTAGCATGAGCTAGTTTGCACTGAACTTGTTCAGACCAAGTTTTGACTCCATGAGAGTTTTGTAACAGGGCACATTGAAATCTAACAAACATATTTGTTTGTTACATAACGGAAGAACAGTACAAAGGGGGAGGAAGCTTATTAGATAGATTTTTAACTGCTAGCCCAGTCAGTGAAACCCAGAAACTGCACACCTTTCTGTCAGGAATGATGTTTCGAGCAGAAATGTTGTATACCCTGTCAGTCTGCTGATTGCATCATGATATCTGACTTGAAACACAGTAGGCATGTGAAACACATCACTGGATTTGTTATGTGTGTGGTGGTTAAAATGTCTTTTGTCTGTGGGTAAGAACGTGAACAACAATCATATTACTTTTCATCATGGCTATCGTCCATAACTACCTTTCATTCATTCTGTATGCTCAGAAATCCTAAATATTCCTCACATAGCAGTTCTAATGACAGTGGACCCAGCAACTGCTGGAGGTTGTGTATGATGAACTTCACCAGTAAATCATGAAGTATGAGCAGTTAAATGAACTGTGATCAGATAATAAGCCAAAGGAAGGACTTGTATGTACATGCAGGTCTCACTTTTGTGATATGTTTTTGCATGATTTTGCTTCAACATGACTTAAAAATTTACAACACTTTTCAAATTTACTTGATAATTTTCAGTTTAATGTGATTTGGATAGATGATCCATGGCTGCACTTACATTCTGTAGGAGGCTAGTAGAAAGTGACGTCACTGTCACACCATCAGTTATGTTTATGGATTGATTATGTTGGTGATATAATCATGCAGTTATGTAGTTTACTCTTCTACAGCATCAGCTTTCCTTTCTAACATGAGTGACGAACATAACTCTGCATCACGTGGTGCAATCCAAGTGAAGAACTGGTGAAAGACAACCAGTGTTGAGGAGAAATTAAACATAATAGACTGACTTGAAAAATGTGAACATGTTGTTGACATATGCCATAATGTTAGACTTCCTCACACTTGTGTACATGCAGTTTGTGATAATGCTGCTACAATTAAAGGTGCTAAACCATGAAATAAAGTGTTTGTTCGTGAAGCGAGACTATCCCAGTCGTATCAAAATAAACCATATGAAATACCATGAATGTGAGTCTTACATTTTTATTGCATTTGAAATAAATACATTGTACAGAATGTATGTATATTGTATAGAAGTGTGTGTGTATGTGTGTGTGTGTGTATATATATATATATATACCCTTTATACAGTAGATATATGCTCTAGAGGTCTGTATGTCCACTAGTGGTGTAGTCATACATTATATAGAATGAGGTCAGCTCCCTAACTTCCAGGAAAAGTACTATTGTAAATGGGAATTTTCTGTTCGATTTGTGTGATGTTTTCGAGGAACACAGCCCTGGCATAAAATGAGACCTGCCTGTAATTTTATGAAGTGAAGTGCTTTAGTTAGTGACACTCTTAGTTGCTGAGATATGTAGTTTCAGTGGTAGATGAATGAAATATGAGTATGAGGCTTTGATGTACTGATACTGACTGGGGAAAACTAAAGTACTTTGAGCAGTATCTGTCTCAGTACCACTATGTTGACCACAAATCACATTAATGTTCTAGGTTTTTAATAGCACATGAAATTCTAAAAAAATTAAAGATCTTTATTTTCTTCAGATCTGTATCAAGTGACAGGTTGCTGTATTAATTGGAAGATGCAGGTCGTAAGGAAGGACATATAGTCAGCCTTCCAATACACTTTGATGTGGCACTCTGTACCTCACATGGCCAAAGTTTATGGCTTTTGTGCCTAATAAGTCTGCAGTTTTCGTGCAAATTAGTGGATAATGAGTTGTAATCTGTGCTGATTTTGCATGAAATTGCCAGTTTTGGGGAGAGTTTCAGTATTGTCTTATGTTTATTTTCTTATATTGCAGTTTGTAAAATATTAGCTGCAGAACTGGAATCAAGATTAGATGAAACGGGGAAAACACATGAAGTTCTGGAACTGGGCTATTCTCTAGATGATGTGAAGCCGAAGCGGAAGACCAAATACCAGAAATCGTAAGTGCCTGGTTTGCTGAAGTCATGTCATAAAGTGCTTGCTGTTGTCATGAATGCCAGAGCACTAAATACAAGGGACAATATTGTGCTGTTCACTATTCCTGGTACATATATAAAGATGATGTCTTTTAACCTTTAAAAGCCTGTGATTTAAATACCCTGTAGTGTCAGCAGACCAGAATTTTCTTTGGGGATTTAAATATTCCTTGCAGTAGGTAGGAAAATTGTGAATGTTTTTAAGAACAATAATGCTAGATCTATGCAGTAAATTGCACTCACTCAAGTAAAAATAGAGAATTTTGTGGTGTATATCATTGTTCATTATAAATTATTTTGAGGTAATATCTCTCAAATACAAAATTTTAGTTGTGTCTTATATTTCATTTTCTTTAGCCTTAAATTCAGGCTCCTTGCTGCTTTTGAATTCTTTCCAACTGTCCAGGGAAAAGGTTTCTTTGAGGGTCTACTGACAAAGAGGTTTACAACACAAAGAATTTGACCTGCAAAAGGAAATCTCAGTATTTTTACCAGTGCCCACAGTTATTCACTGTTAGTTGCACAGTACAGTGAACTTGGCATTTGTGAAATTCATTTTGTGTAAGTACAGTGATCTTTGATAACAATTCAGATGAGTTTGTTGAGGACACAGAATCAGATGAGGATGAAAATGATTTCAATGATGACGAATAACCATCACCACCAATACAGCATCAGATTATGAAATGGTGACTGCAGTCGCAAGCTAACCAGACGCATGTCCCTCAGTTTATGGGTGGTGATAGAAGCAAGAAGCAGAATGAAACATTACACATAAAGAAGATTCAACACCTCTGAGCATTTTCATGCTGTTTTTTGTATCTGTTATTGATCTGCTCGTGACAGAGACTAACAGGCAGCAGATACTACTACAGGTCATCAGCTTTGGCGACAAGTGTTGGTTGCCAGGAGGAGAGCAGTCACCAGCATTAGTTTACTACAATTAAAAAAGAGGAATGTCTGTGTAGTGTGTCATGTCTGTACAAAGGGCATATGCCAGATTCAAATAATATGCCAAAAGTAGCATGTTAGACTGTCGTATCACATTATTTCAAAGACTTACCATACCAGGGCATAGCTGTAGGTGGTAATTCTAACAGCAGTTTACAGGAGAAGGTAGTTGCCTGCAGAGAACATCTTAACAGTAACGTATGTAGTAATTGCTATAGCAAGTAACTTTCTCTTGGCAATGCATCATGTACTTTCTGTCTTTGTTGGGCTACGTTTCATTATTGCATTAATATCGAATGGTAGATACAGTCGGCAGCTTTTAACTTGTTTGTATATTTGAACAAATACATTGTGAAAAACTGTGTTGGAAGGTTTTCTGTGTGTAAAGGGACAGGCTAGAGCAGTGAATAAATTATACAACTACTAGATGGGAAATCAGGGTTCAGTTCCTGGATAGTACATAAATTTGAACTTGCATATTGACCCACAAATATTGTAGTAAATGTAAAAAACAATGTGTGTATTTCTGGACAAAAATGTCCATGTTGGTTTTCATACCTACCCACAACGATGGACAGAACTGTCCATTGGGGCAGTGAAAGGTTAAGGTAGTAAAAGGTAAGCTGTTGTAAATAAACTTGTGAAATAAATGGAGAACTGTAACAACTTCTGTGTAGTTCAGATTGTGGGTTTGATGCCATGTATTCTTGTACTTGGATACCGGTGCTGTAGAGGAAGATCCTGTCTCCATCTCCAGGATTGAAGTATTAAGTCCAGCTTTGACACTGAAATGCAAATGCTAAGGACATGATTCATTTATGCAGGTGAATCACAAAGAAAGGTGGTCAGTCTGAACCAGAGGAGCATATAATTTGCCCATGCAACTGTGAATTTATCTTGTTAATTTGCAAATGTAATTATTTATTAATATGGCCATTTCTTAAATGGTTGTACTTTCTTCAGAATGGTGATATTTGAATCATTCTGGGCAGTTCTGATATTTCTGATTTTGATGAACTCTGAATAGTTGTGATGATTTCTTAATCACATTATTTATGTGTTACTGTGTAAAGTATTGCCGTGGAGTCATACGTTGATTTCCTTTCCAGTAGTTGTTCGTGCTATATGCTGAGAGTTATTGCCCTAATTTCACTGTCAGAATGGGTTGAATTTAAGCTAAGTGGTGTGTAAAAGCCAGGGAGCCCTGTGATGCTTCTGTGTCTGTGTAGGTGTCCCTCTTTATCTGTATGTATGTTTTTTTGGTTACTGAATGTGAATTACTTCATGGGTGAGTATTTTAAATGTTTTAAGTTTGCTTTCTTTTGCATTTTCCATAGCTATAACAAGTTATGTATGATGAAGTCCATGCATTGTTCTTCTGGGTTAATACACTGTGTAGTCTGGTATATGTTGTAAACTAGAAAACCACAGTGTGAATCTTCAGCATTGTATAAACCTCAGGTCTTGTGTGTGAAGTAAATTCAGATCTCAGGATTCTTGAATTACAGGTAATTTCTTGTAGAGTAAATTAATATCACGTGGGAATGAAAGAAACAGATAAGAAGGGGAAAAGCCAGTAAAATAATAAAAAAGAAGAGGAAAGTAAGTTTCTCTAATACTGACATTTTATATGCTAAAAATATTAAAATTGTGCACACAGGAACAGGTAGAATAGTTGTTGTATCATTAGGTTGTTATTTTTTTTCTAATTATTAGAAAAGAGTTTGATTAGACACCATATGAATAACTGTGCAAAAGCCTTTCAAATCTGAAATATGTTTTCCTTTCAGTGAGCTGCGTCTTGTTGAATCTTTAGAGGGCCTTTGTGAGAGAGTACTACAGTATAACATACACAAGGAACGTAAAGATAGCACAAGATTTGATAAAGGCATGAGCCAGACATTTCAGACACTTCATGGATTGGTGTAAGTGAAGCAGGAAATTAAAACTGATTTACGCATCCTTGCATAAGAATGGTGCAGCTTGCAGGATTTTCTTTACACAATACCACATAAGCCTGGCATAAGCTGAGGCATATGATTCAGGTTTGTTTGTGGGAGCACCACCTCTAATCAGGTCCTGTACTCTTTTCTTTCCCTTGTCTTTGATGCCACTCATGTGTGTATTGGCATGGCTCTTGACTATTGTGTGATTTTTGACTGACCACAGAGAGACAGGAACCACCAGAAAATGTTAGTCATGTCAGCATTTTATGTGTATTCAGAATTCTGTTTTAAAAGGAGAGTTTGCCTTAGTAAATGATTTTATATCTGAGTTTGCAAGAAAAATTCTGGCTGCCATTTTGTCCGTATTTCTTTTTCTTTCTCCCTCTCTCTCTTTGTTCTCATTTCCTCCCTGTTTTTCTTTCATTATGTTTTTTTTTTTTTTATGGATTGTAATCAGACCTTCTATTTGGCCTGTTGTGCCACTTGAGTCCCTGTTGATGAGGTGGCATGCACACTTGAGTATTTGCATTTGTTTTCATTTTGATATGTCAGAGGAAGTTGTTTCATGCTCTTCAACAGTTGTGCAGTTTGCTATTTTAATTAATTTATGAGTTGTGAGGTCATAATTATTCACATTTGTCCAGCTTCTTTCCTTTGGAGACTTGAAAGCACATTAGTGTTCTACAAATCAGTTTAAGTGCAGTGGTGGGGTTGCCACCTGTAGCATTTGGGCTGACCTCAGGATATTTTGTCTGTGGCATTTCACTACAAATGCTTCACTACGTCCCCAAAAGGTCATGAGGGAGACTTCCAAAGAGATGGTAGGAGACTGTAACAGGCCACTAGGCCTAGTACTGGAAAGGAGGAAGATTATTATTATTATTATATTTCTTTGATTATTTGTACATGTTTTGGTGGTGTGTTATGTTACATATGTTCATTCTGATCCTTGGGTCCTCATACTCATCGTCATTGGTAATCCGTGTCCACTCTGGGGTGCAGGGGCCTCACCAAGGGCAACAAGTGAGACTCCAAATTATGGTGCAAAAGTGCATCTAATCTAGCCTGCCTTTACAAGCATGTTCACAGCATTATGATTTGAAACCATCATTTTGGACATAGCTTGGGTATAAAAATATGAAATATTTATGTAACCATGAAGTTTTTAAGTGTTGGATTTTCTGTCTTCACATCTCTAACCCATTCATTTTTATTGGATTAAGGATGTAAGATTCTAATCAACAAACTTGCTTGGAGCAAAGTTCTTAGCTAGTCAAGAAATTCTCTGCTTTTTATGGACTCTGGAGGCTTATTACCACATTTGCAAGAGTCCCCCATCTGTCCCTATCCTGAGCCAGATCAATCCAGTCTCTGCCCTCCCATCAAATTTCTAGAAGGTTCATTTTAATATTATTGTAAGTCTGTCAAGTGGTCTCTTTCCCTCAGGTTTCCCCACCAAAATGCTATATGTACCTCTGCTTTTCCCTATACATGCCACCTACTTAGTCCATCTCATTCTTTGTTTGATCACCCGAACACTATTTGGTGAGGAGTACAGATCATTAAGCTCCTCATTATGTAGTTTTCTCCACTCCCCTGTTACTTCATACCTCTTAGACCCAGACGTCTTCCTTATCCTCTTCTTGAACACACTCAGCCTATGTTTCTCCCTCAGTGTGTGAAGCCAAGTTTCACACCTATTACCTATCTTTATGTTTTGATATTGTCCTGCATTCTCCAAAATCAGACCAAGGATAGACGATGCTCTGGTGGCTGTGGTGAAAGCAAGTCATATAAGGGAGTAAACCCTGATCAAAAATCCTGGCCCATCAGGTTGAGGGTTTTACAATGGGCTAAACCCCCAGCTAATTAAAAATATACAGTTACGAATTTCTTGATGGAGCCTGGGAAGGAAGGGATAACTGATGATGAATGGATTTGGAAAAGGAATATGAATATTGGAACGTGGAGTGTAAGAAGCCTATTTTGGTTAGGAGCACTAAAAGTGCTCCATAATGTATAGTCAAATTTGGACTTCGACGTAGTAGCACTTCAGAAAACTCGGTTGGAAAGTGTTATCCAAAACTTTGATAAATTTGCTTTATTCAGTAGTGGATTAGAAAGTGAAAAGCATGAATTTGGTTGCAGTTTTTATGTAAGTGGAGAATTTTTAAAATATGTTAAATATTTCAAAATTATAAATGAAAGAATATGCTGTTTGAGATCAAAAGCTAAATGGTTTTCATATACTCTGATAAATATCCATGCACCAGCAAATAAAAACAAGAAAGAGAGAAAAGAAGAATTTTGCAATTTATTGGAGCAAAATATAAATCAAATAGCTAGTTGGGATATTAAAATAATGCTTGGAGATTTTAATGCAAAAGTTGGTAAAGAAAGCACATACAAACCCACCATTGGCAATGAAAGTTTACGTAATAAAACTAACAACAGTGGAATAAAAATGATTCAGTTTGCGATATCTAATGGTTTAAATGTAAGAAGTACAACGTTTCCACATAAAGATATTCACAAAGAGACATGGTATTCAGCGGATGGCAGGACAGCGAACCAAATAGATCACGTTTTTTAATTAGTAATAAATTCAGGAGTGCAATAACAGACATCAGAGCACTAAGGGGACCAGACATTGGATCAGATCACAACTTACTGAAGATAAATCTAAAAGTAAAATTAAGGGTACAAACTGGAAATAAATATAATGAGAAAAGAATAATGGTGAATATTTTTCAAAATCCAAAGTGTAAAAAAGAACATGCTATAGAAACTAATAATAAGTTTGAAATACTGGAAAATTTGGACGATGAAGATAATATTGACAATAATATTAATGAAAAATGGGAAAACATAAAAAACAATAATCAAGGAAACTAAACAGCAGCTTATAGAAAAGGAAGAAGGTACAAAAACATTTAAAAATAAATGGTACAATGAGGAATGCAAATTTGCCATAGAAGAAATGAAGAAAGTAAGAAAAAAGTGGATGATAAAAGGAATAAGGGAGAAGGAAGAGCAGAAGTATCACCATAAAAGAAAAGAAGCTCATAAAATAATTAGGAATAAGAAAAAGACATACATGAAAAATATAATAGAATCAATGGAAGAAGATCAGAAGCATAATAACACAAGGAAAATTTATCAAACAGTAAACCAATTTAAGAAAGGATATCAACATAAGTTTAGCACAATTAGGAACAAAAAAGGAGAACTGGCAATGAATACAAAGGAGAAAGCAGAAATTTGAAAGAATATTTTGACAAATTACTGAACACAGAAGAACTAAGGGAATTAATTAAAAAAAGGAAACAAAGAAATTACTGAAGTTGAAGTTGAAGTAGAAGAACTCACTATAGAAGATGTACAAAAGCCAATAAGAAACTTAAAAAATAACATGGTGGCTGGAACTGATGGAATACATCTGGAGGTAATAAAATACAGAGGAAATAAACTACTGAATAGGATGTATGAACTAGTAAGACAAAGCTGGGAGGAGGAAAGGATACCTGAAGAATGGAAAGAAACAATGATAGTTCCTATACACAAAAGAGGAGACAGAGATAGGCATGAGAATTACAGGGGAATAGCATTGGGAAATGCAGCTTGCAGAAGTTTGTCGAATATAATATTGGAAAAAATTAAACCGTATATTGAAAAAGTTATAGGGGACTATCAGAATGGATTTAGAGATGGAAGATCTGTAAAGGACAACATATTTGCATTGAAAATAATAAACGAGAAACTTTGGGAGTATAATCAGAGTGTACAATATTTATTTATTGATCTTCAAAAGGCATATGACTGTATACATAGAGATACACTATGGGAATGTATGAAAGAATATAAAATTCCTACTAAATTAATAAATATATGTAAAACATGTGTAGAAAAGACAAGAACTACGGTTAGAATAGAAGGAAGACTGCCATCTTTTTTTGAAAATAAAACAAGCTTGAAACAGGGTGACCCTTTATCACCAATATTATTTAATTTGATATTACAAAATGTGATACAAAGTATAAAAATGGTTCCTAGTGGTATAAAGATTGGTAAAGAACAATTGAATGTATTAGCATATGCAGATGACATTGCATTAATTTGAGAAAATGAAATAGAAATAAGAAAAATTTTGTAGAAATGGACAACATTGCCAGCAATTTTAGACTACAGATAAACCAAGAAAAGACAAAATATATGATAATGGAAAGGAAAAACCGTCTAAAGAAAATAAAGTAGGACATTTTAAAATAAAAAATTACAAATTTGAAAGAGTGGAAAATTTTAAATATTTAGGAGTTATACTTAATGAAGTTTAAAAATAACCACATAGACTTGCAAGAAAGAATAAAAAATGCTAACCAAACATATTTTATGCTACAAACATTTTTTAAAAATAAAAACATATCAAAGAAACTAAAATTGAGGCTAAAGAACACAATAATAGACAAAACATTAACATATGCATCAGAATCTTGGACACTAACAAAGAGATATATAAAGCAATTGAACATTTTTGAAAGGAAAGTGTACAGAATAATTTTAAGCCCAGTGTATGCCAATAAAAAAGAAAATTGGAGGATATTAACCAATAAAGAAATTTACGCAAGTGTTAAAAAACCTACTATAATAGAGACAATAAGGTTAAATAGATTACATTTGTTTGGGCATGTACAGGGACTGGAAGAAAATAGAATTCCCAAAAGGGTATTATATATGAATTTGGGAACAAGCAAGATTGAGAGGTAGACCAAGAAATAGATGGCAAGATGAGGTGAGAGATGATGGAAGAATAGTTGGTGGAGAAGTGTGGCAGGAAAAAGTACATAACAGAGAGGAATGGAAGAAGCTCCTGAGAACGGCAAGGAATTGTCGCAATGGAGTGAATGAAATTGTCCTGCATTCTTTTCACAATACATGAGCACATATGGTTTTTTTTTTCTCCAGATTTTACTTCCAGACCAATCTCCTTACTCGCAATTAATAAAGTTTCTGTGTTTATCTTCGAAATATGTATGTTTTCATCCAACAAATTAGCATCACCAGCATAAACCAGAATCTGATGTGTACCCTTAAATTTTTAAACCCTTCTAGATTTCCAGAACTCTTCTAATATATTCTAAAGCAGAGTTGAGAAGTATTGGCAATAAAGCATTTCCTTGTTTCAAACTATTCTTAATAGGAAATGTGCCAAAGTTTTATGTACCCGGGGTCTACTATAGGTTTCATTTAAGCACATTTTTATTAGCCTTGTTTGTTTCATATGGATATCAAACTCAGTGAAAATAATACCTCCCTCCTAACTGAATCATAGACTTTCTTGAAGTCAATAAATAGCTGATGTGCTGACCCATTTTATTCCCATTTTTTCTCAGGTATGTGATGAATGCAAAATACATGATAGGTAGTTCACCTCTTACTGCAAAATCCACTGTTTAGAGCCCCAGTAATTTTGTTAACATATGGAGTTAACCATGACAGAAGAATGTTGGATAAAATTCCATTGATGACACTGATAAGCCTCAATAATTATTACATATTGTTTTATTACATATTGTTTTATTATCCTTCTTTTCATAGGTACAGTGATTGACTCCTCTGGTGGGGCAGTTCCTTCTTATTCTAAATAGAAATAATAAGTTTATGGATCTAAAAATAAATTGTTCTACCTCTGCCTTAATCAATTCTACTGGAATTTTGTCATTGCCTGGTGATTTGTATACTGTTAGCTCTTCAGTTGCATTCTGCTGTACTTCAGTCTGCCTAACATTATTAATCCCGTACACATTCAGTAACTGAGAAAATGATTCCTCCACCTATACGGAATACTGTAGGAGTCTGCATCCAGATCACCCTTCTCATGCTTTACTGTATTAGTTCTAGGCTGGTAACTGCTCATAAACTTATTGATGCCACTGTGCAAGTCTGTAATATTCTTGTTCTTACTATTTGTTTCAAGTTCATTAACTCTATCTTTCTGATTTCCCCCCCACCCCCTCTTTTTTGTGTGTGTGACATGTATGCCAGCTTCATGTCTTACATTGTTAGATCATCTGCATGACTTTGGTTCAAATCCTATAACCACATCAGTTTAGCCTGGTTATGGGATCCAAACCAAAATAATGTAAGACATAAGATTCAGAAGTAGAAAATTTAATTTACCATGAATTTTTAATGGTTGTAATTTGGTTAGAATTGTACAAGGAGATTGGAGCTGTAAAATCAGTAGTGTATGAACATGTGCACATACGTGTGTGTGTGTGTGCGCGTGAGGGAAGGAAAGCAAGAAGGAGAATGTATGATACAGTACTTTTTCTTATGAAATCTCAGCTTCTCTTATTCAAAACTCAATATGAAGGCCTACTTCATTACATTTATTTTTATTCATTTAACTTAACCTATGCTTATGTGTGTATAGACGATTGACTGATATATGTATGTTTCATAGCTATAAAATGTTCTGCTGGTATTGTTAAAAGGGTCATAAAAGTTTATAGAGTGGGACTTCTTGTTTGCTTTTGCTATTTTTGTGTTTTTTGCATGTTATTTTTAAAGGAGTATAGAAGCAGAATTAACTTACCACATTAATTATTTTTTATTGCTGTATATGAAAAGTGCAAGGTTCACTAAATTGAATTTTTTGTTGCAATAAATCATGACCGTATGATGTGTCCCTTATTAGATAAACCACAGGGCAGTGAAGTTGCAGGAATGTTTGGTCATGTATTATTATTATAAATTTGAACTTGTTATGCATTTCTGTTTCCTGATAATCCATAAAATGTCATAATACACAGACCACATTACTAAACAATACAGGCAATAGTAAACAAAGTATTTAATATTTTTGTGTAAGTGCTGAACAACTCAAATTTTAGAGAACAGTCTTGAAACTTTTCTAAAATAGAGCCTGAATAAAATGGAAATCTTACATAGCCAAAATATTTCTCCTGTTCTGTTGTAAAATAAAGATATATTGTATAGCATTACTTTAAAGAGAGTGCAGTGGAAGATGGAAAGTAAATATGAAATGAGATTGTGAATATGTAACTGACTGCAGAACTGTGTATTAATTTTGTCATGCGCTGCCATTCCCAAACCGTGATAAGTGGGTCCCTGTCACTACGGCATGGCACGTCCTCAGGTTGCGGTTGGAGGACTGGCCTCCAATATGGAGGGTAGCTGCGATTATATTGAATAAGCAGTCGTGGACAGTCGACAAGGTGTGTTCCTCCAGCTTGGGTGTTGGGCAAGGTGCTAACAACTCCTCACAGTAAAAAAGTATCTTGTTACAAACCATTTACAAAGAAAGCCTTGGACCTCAACTGATATTCTGGTACAAACTAAGCATTGGAAAAGGGACATGAGATTTGGTACTTGGAATATTAGAAGCCTGTATAGGGCAGGTTCAATTACAGCAACAGCCAGGGAATTGGCACGATATAAATTAGATTTAGTTGGTTTAGAGGAGGTTAGGTGGGACAAAGGTGGCACAGTAAGAGCAGGGATTATAATTTTTTGTATGGAAAAGGAAACTAAAATCATAATTTGGGAACGGGATTTTTTTTACACCACAGAATAGTATCAGCAGTTAAGAGAGTAGATTTTGTTAGCGACAGGATGTCATATACAGTTCTGAGAGGTTGCTGGTGTAATATCATTGTTCTGAATGTGCATGCACCAAGTGAGGAGAAAAGTGATGATTCAAAAGACAGAGTGTATGAGGAATTAGAGCAGGTTTTTTATCTTTTACCAAAGTACCGTACGAAAATTCTATTAAGAGATTTTATTGCAAAGTTGGGAGAGAGAATATTTTCAAACTGACTGTTTGAAATGAAAGTCTACACAAAGATAGTGATGGTAATGGTGTTAGAATAGCAAACTTTGCCACATCAAAAAATCTGGTTGTTAAGAGCACGATGTTCCCGCACTGAGAAATTCGTAAATATACCTGGACCTCTCCTGATGGGAAGACTCACAACCAGATTGAACACATATTCAAGTATACTAGATGTACAAAATTTCAGTGGGAGCTGATTGTGATACTGATCACTATCTGGTGTTTGCATAATTTAGGGAAAGATCGGCGGCAAGTAAACATGCAGCACAGAAGTTGGATGGGAAAAGATTTAATCTCAGGAAGCTAAATGAGCTATAAGTTAGGAAACAGTACCAGATTGAGATTACAAACAGGTTTGCACCTTGAGAGAACTTACGTGATGACGAGGACATAAATAGCGATTGGGAGAACATTAAAGAGAATATCAAAACCTCACCTAAAGGGAGTCTAGGTCTCCTTGAATTGCAGCAGCATAAACCATGGTTTGATGAAAGTTTCGGTTTTTCAGATCAAAAGAAGCAGGCTAAAATGCAGTGGGTACAGGATCCAAGCCAAAGTGGTGTAGATATTCTGAACAATGTAAGATGTGAAGGTAGCAGACATTTCAGGAACAAAGGAAGTCATATCTGTAAGCTAAAATTGAGGAACTTGAAAGTAACAGTAAGATTAAAAAATATTAGCAGTTTGTATAGGGGCATCAGTGACTTTAAGAGGGGCTACCAGCCTAGAACTAATAAAGTAAAGGGCGAGAAGGGTGATTTGGTTGCAGACTCCCAAAGTATTTTGGCTACATGGAGGAACTGTTTCTCCCAGCTGTTGAATGTACATGGGGTTAATGATGTTAGGCAGAGAGAAATACGCACAGCATAACCACTAGTGCCTGAGCCAAGTGCCTTTAAGGTTGAGTTGGCTAATGAAAAGCTAAAAAGTCACAAATCATCAGGTATTGATCAAATACCAGTAGAATTGATTAAAGCAGGGGTAAGAAAATTTGCTGTGAGGTTCATAAACTTATTATATCTATTTGTAATAAGGAGAAGTTGCCTGAGGAGTGGAAGGAATTGATCATTGTACTTATCTATAAGAAGGGCAATAAAACAGATTGTAGTAATTATAAGGGCATATCACTTATGCTAACTATGTACAAAATTTTATCCAACATCCTGCTCTCAAGGTTAACTCCATATGCAGAGGAAATTATTGGGGATCGTCAACGTGGATTTCAATGCAACAGGTCAACTACTGATTATATATTCTGCATTCGTAAAATAGTTGAGAAAAAAATGGGAATACAACGAAGCAGTGCATCAGCATTTATAGACTTTCAAGAAAGCTTACGATTCAGTTAGGAGGGAGAATCTGTATAATATTTTCACTGAGTATCATATCCCTATGAAACTGGTAAGACTAATAAAAATGTGTCTGACTGAAACGTATAGCAGAGACCGGGTATGCAAGAATTTGTCTTACATGTTTCCTATTAGGAATGTTTTGAAACAAGGAGATGCTCTAATGCCATTGCTTTTCAACTTTGCTTTAGATTACGCCATTAGGGGGGTTCAGGTCAACCAGGATGTCTTGAAATTAAATGGTACAAATCAGCTTCTGGTTTATGCTGATGATAATATATTGGGAGGAAGCATACATATTATGAAGGAAAATGCAGAAGCTGAAAGTGGCTAGTAAGGAGATTGGACTAGAAGTAAATGCTGATAAAACTAAGTACATGATTATGTCTTGAGATCAGAATGCAGGACAAAGTCAGTATGAAGATCCATAGATCCTTTGAAAGGGTGGAAGAGTTAAAATATTTGGGAACAACCTGAACATATCAAAATTCTATTCAGGACGAAATTAAGAGCAGATTGAATTCAGGGAATGCTTGCTATCATTTGGTGCCGAATCTTTTGTCTTCCCGTACGCTATCCAAAAATTTAAAGATTAAGATATACAGAACTATAAGCCTCCTTGTTGTTTTGTATGGGTGTGAAACTTGGTTGCTGATATTGAGGGAGGAATGCAGGCTGAGGGTGTTTAGGAATAGGGTGCTGAGGAGAATATTTGGGGCTAGGAGGGACAAGGTAACGGGAGTGGGGGAAACTACTTAATGAGGAGCTGAATGATCTGTACTCCTCACCCAATATTGTTTGGATGATAAAATCAAGAAGAATGAGATTGGCGGAGTATGTAGCATGTATGGGGGAAGAGAGGTGTATACAGGGTTTTTGTGGTGAAACCTGAGGGAAAGAGACCACTTGGGAGACCCAGGTATAGATGGGAGGAAAATATTAAGATGGATATTCAGGGAGTGGGATGTGGGGGTATGGACTGGATTGAGCTGGCTGAGGATATGGACAGGTAACGGGCACTTGTGAATGTGGTAATGAACCTTCAGGGAATTTCTTGACTGGCTGAAAACCGGTTGGCCTCTCAAGAAGGACTCTTCTCCATGGAGTAAGTAAGTATAAGTAACTGCCACTCCCAAATAGACTCAAAGAGAATAAGAAAATAAAATTTACTTTACTGTTCATTGCAGTCAATGTAGTATGCATGAAACTTTCTTTTGTATAAAATAATGAAATAATATAGGGCGATACTAAAAATTCCTTCTTGTTTTAAACAGGTGAGGAGCTTTCAGTTGTCCATGAATAATCCATGATAAACATTTTGTAATTAATATTTTGTGCGGTTGTCATTTTATTTTCTATATCATACAGAAATACCCAAGGTATATGTTGTAAAACAAAATTGTGCATCTCACATTTAAGGACCTTAACATGAAAGTCGTGTTAGGTTTTTGATTGTGCTATGCTTCTATGTGCTGATTGTGACCAAATCATCATTACGCAAGATTTATTTATTTCTATGGTACTGGCATTACTTTCAGTGATAAAGGTGTGAAGGTGGAGTTGGGGATTCCGTATGAGTTATGGGACAAACCCTCAGCTGAAATCACAAACATGAAGACTCAGGTAATATTGCTTGAATATCAGCTACAGCACTGGGTGAATTTTGATAAGTTGTTGTTGTTTTGAGAGTAAACAGAGTCTGAGTTGAGGGCAGAATGTAAATTGGCAGTATTCATTATCCAGAGTGAGAGAAGAGCGTAAGGTAAACATGATTAGTGTTTTGGAGCTTTTCCACTTTATCATATCATCATCATCATTGGTGGTGGTTGTGGTGCTGCTGCTGCTGCTGCTGCCGCCACTGTATTTACCTGAATGCAAGACAACTCTAAGACCACTCGCAAAGTGAACATGTCTGCCAAGGGAAAATGTGTTTAAAAATTTGATTGTTTAAAAGAAATATGTTGCTATTAATTACATACAATTAATACACATGGCATGTCCCGTTCCATCTGTTTGTACCAATTAGTGTCATGGTCTTCATCTTCACAGTCAGTACCTTCATCTTCCTCACACTCACCTGTATCTTACCCTTCCTGTTATTCACTTTCATTCCACATATCGTCAGTTCTGTTAATTGCATTGAATACACAGCACCTCTTAAAACCTGTCAGATTCATTTCTGGTGAGTTGCATTGCCATGCCATTATGATCGACACTAGCTAAATAATGCATTTATATTTTATGGTTTATAAACGTGTACTTGAGCCCAAGAAGATTCACAGTTTCTCGACAGTTGGTTTCAGTGGTTTAAAGAATTTTAAGTACATGTGTTCTGGTTATTTGTATTGTGTCTATGGTCAGATCAGTTTCATTTCATGGCTGTTTTTATGGTTTTTAATTTATGGATTGTTCCAGGTTTTAGTTTTGAGGCTGGTAGGTAATTTTTAATTTTTCAATAGACATTTTCCCATTAGTACCTGGGGACTGGATCTATTCCCAGGTGTATATCATAACAAGTTCACTGTTTTTATGGTGCCTAATGACAGACTAGTATGTTCTAAGGTGTCCATCAATCTAGGTGCTTTCCTTGCCTGAAGACTGAAACAGAGCTGGCTTCCAAAACATCAGGTTTTTTTTTTTAATTTGACATGGTCAAATTAAAAAAAAAAGGAATATTGTATCAGCTAACTTAATTATACTGTGTTCTCTCTTTTATCTGCTCATGACAGTTTGTCGATCCAAGCCTTGGTTTGGTTCCACATGGTTCAGTTCAGAGCAGTCTGGTTTGGTTTGGTCCAGTTCAGCACTTCATATGCGAATTTAAGACAACCTCATGTATTTTGGCACCATATTTAAAGAAAGAACCTCATCTTGCAGCATTCGAGTAATGTGGTATTACTGCTGGTCCTAATACTACTTTCTTTTACCTGACACCAGTTGCTAGGCTGTTCCTCTCAGATCAGTTATGCTGTGCACCAAGGCTGCTTTGTGGCTTGTTCCCATACTATTAATCCAAGCAACTGTGAGGTACTTGTGCTACATTCGCAGTTGCTCTGAGGATTCTGTTGAAAAAGCATGTGTTACAATACATTCACTATAAATACATTTCTTAGTGTCATAAATTAAGACAAAAATTTCTTGATGTACTGGTTCACACAGGAAGATATTTTATAAGGATATGGGAAGGTTTGGTCTGTAAGACAACCAGTAGTTGATGTTCTGACTGAGGAAAGACTGGACAGAATGGTGCTAGATTTGAGGTAACTCCAAGATAGTTATCTCACCTACTTGTACAAAAATGGCCATGCCTGTATTATCAGCATCAATTGCAAGAAAACTATTGCATCCTAACCCATACAACACAAGTGTTTGCAATCTGTGATGCAGTGGGTGAAGCAAGACTGAACTGCTACCTTCAGGGAGTGCATGCTGAGAAAATATATCACTTCTCTGTTTTCAGAGAGGTTGGTTTCGTCTTAGTGGATAAATGAACACAGAGAGTAACAGGTACTCATCTGCAGGAAATCCCATGTTAATCCATAAAGTGTTGTTATGCAATGTTGTGGGTGGTTTGTGGGTTACTTTGAGTGCAGTTGGGACTGCAGACTGTGCCCGTATCTTTTCTCACACCATAAGTATGTAAGAAATGTTTTGACACTATTTTTTGACTACTTTTATGACTATGCAAGAACCGTTACTTATTTGTAGCAGAACAGCGCAACATCTCATACCACAAACGTTTCTATGCAATTTGTACAGCATGCTTTTGGTAGCAGAATAATCACAGGAATGTGGCCTCCCTGTTCACCACTCAGTTTTGCCTGTATTGCATGTTAAAGTGTGTGGTAATAATCTTTGCACTGAAGGTGAAATAAAGCATTCAGAATGTAGCATTTTCAGTCTCGCCAGCCAAAGTTTGTTAGATGAGACATGCATCTGTCAGCTGACACAAACTATTTCCATCACCTTTAAATATGGTGAGTGCAAAGTATAGTATTAACAAAAAGCCATTTAACCAAAGCACATCAACACCAAACGTGGCAAACTGATTAAGTAGTGATCACTACCATGGAATTGTATGCGTGTAACAAGAACTGTGAAGCCAGATAAAATAATGTCACACCACCACCACCACCACTGCCACCACTGATGGACAGCATCCACAATGCCGGTCATGTTTATAGTCATATCATATATCAGAAGTCTGTAGACTCAAAGGTGAGATGGCCTTTGAAATATCAGAAATAAAGGAATAAGTTCTGCAAATGGGCAGTGTGTGGATTCACCTGTGTCATGTATGAAGTTACATTTTGTTGTGTCCTACTACAAAATTATGTGTTACTTTTTATTTCAGTAGTTGGCATTACATGTTAGGTCTTATCTACCCACCATGCTGTATGTACCTGCCTAAACAGTCAGTGTGGCTTTGTGTCTAGAATGTGCTGCCAGTTAGTGGCAGTTCATCAACTTGGGAGAATCGATGGTCCGTATGCACCGCATATAACTATGGAAATTAAATGTACTACTGTCTGTGTTTCTATTCAAAATTAAACAACTGTAACTGATAAACCTGTCTAAAGTGATACTGAAGTGTTATATTACACTGCTAATAAGTACGGTTTATGCATTGCAAGAACATCAGTTAACATTGACTGTTGATTAATGAATCCCAGTAGAACTGTTGATCATACAATCTAAATTTTTGTGGAAACTGAGTGAACCTGCACTGTTAATTCCTTGAGCTTATGTTTCAATATAAGATTGAGGCTTCCGAGTGAAGTTTTTATGTACGTAGCTTGGCACATTTGCCATTGTGTCATACACTTTTTATAGTGGTATATAAAATGATCAGAACCTGTAGTGGTGCTATTAACCTTCACCATGCTACAAGACCATGTGCTGGTCTATAAAATGTACTGACAAATGTCCTAGCATGCCATATGCTGGTCTCTGTGTAGTTACTTGGTAGCAGTTTAAATGTCCATGCCAAGCTGGAAAAACTCAGACCATCATGAGATACCATTGGCATTTAAATCCATCTCCAAAAGGTGAAGAAAACAGATAAAGCAGGTACCAACACCAGATGTTATTAAGTCATTCATGCAGCCAGTGGAGGCTGAGAAAATCTCCTACATTGTTACAACACGGGATGCCCACAATGCTGTTATGTACAGAGCAATGACAGTTACCAGTTTCATGTGAAAGTACAGTAAGTACTCCATGAAGCAGACTCCTCAGAAAGCTAATACTTCCTGAGCTAGTAAAGAAATACCAGACATTTTGTGGAATCCTGAAGTTCATAAGCATGCTCACAAGGGCATGTCACTGGTCGCTTTTCTGAGCCAGATGAATCCTCTGTGTTTAAGATATATTTTAGTATTATCCTTCTAACTCTGCCTAGTTCTTCAAAGCAGTCTCTTCAGGAATTACCACCATAACTCCGTAATTATTCCTCTTTTCCCTCCTTTGTTCCATGTACTCCACTTAGCTCATTCACTTTGATTTGTTCAGCCTAATGTATAATGAGTACAAATCATGAAGCTCCTCATTGTGCATTTTTGTTAACTTCCTGTCTCTTAGGTCCAAATGTCTTCCTTAGCACCATCGCTTCAGATACACATATACTGTGCTTGTCATCTGTGAGAGATAAAGTTTCACATCCATTCAAAACAAATGGCAGAAACTAATTTTGTATATTTTAATCTTTTTAATCTTTAGATTTTTAGATACCAGATAGGAATACATATGATTCTGGACCAAATTATATCGAACACTCCTTGAATTTAATGTGCTCTCAGTTTATTTGAATATTTGACAATTTGTACATGAATTTCTCTAAATTTGGTTCCAAAAATTGACTTCTGCATATAGCTTTAGAAATATTCACACTTTTCACATAAAATGGTAATTCAGATTAATAAGTACAAACCACAAGTGAACATGACCCGTACAACGCCTGTGTTACAATATTCAGTCTGCCATGTTTGCCAGAGTCTGTATACTAACAGGTGAGGTTGGTTTAAAGTAGGAAAGGTTTTAAGAGATGCAGGTCACCCCATATGCCTCTCCTCTTAATGAACATGTGTCGGTCCTTGATTATCCGACATAAATATGACTATGATTGCCCCATATAATGGGAATCTTAGGTAACTAAGCACAGCTGGTTTACCATTTTTATGTAGAGGTTTATTATTAATTGTATGCATACAGTAATTAGAGTATCTGATCAGAGAGGTTTTAGTCTCTGAAAAGTTTATAGAGCACCTGCATAGAAACATGGCTTCATGTGGAATGAGTCATAATGGGATGGAAGTGGGTTGGGGCAGTAGTTACAAGAGAACAGAATTAGCAGGACCTTGGATAATCAAAAGTGCCACCCATTTTCTGGTCACATGTTATGCGTGTTTAACATATGATATTCTGTATTTTAGTGTGAGTCACTGCTAGAAGAAAATGAACACACCATAGAAGACTGGTATTTCTCTTACCAGGGAGAAGTTCCTCTGAAACAGTTCTTATGTTCAGAGAAAGCTCTAAAGGGGGAGAGTGATAACTGTCTTGATGAACCATTTCCATCCTTGCTGTCTAAAGAAGAAAAACCAAAACCCCTCAAAAAGAAGAAAGGCAAGAAAGAAGATAAACAGTCCAGAGATAATTCTAATACATCAAATGCACCTTCTGATACCGGGCACTCAGATGATCCTGTACCTGTGCTAGAAAAGGAAGAACTGTAGTGTTTTTTTGGGACCATAAACTGGGGGCTTATCTAATATAATTCTTTGTTCAGAACCAACCAGTGAAGAAATATTTTGTAGCATCACTATAGGATGGATCAGCACTACATGTAATTTGTATCTGCTAGAAAGTGTTCCAGGAATCGTTACTGAAGGGAAACTTGAGTCTGATTAAGTATTAATGCAGGAAATTTTAAATACTGTTGGTCTCCTAAGATATGGGTATGTTTTTGGCCAAAGACGGCTGTGAAGAAACTAAGCTTATAGAGATGTAACAAGTTACTTGTAACATATTATATGAAGAAATTAGATGGTCAAGTACTGTTGGTGTTGGTGTCTCCCACTATAATTGCAATAGGCTGCCATGCAAGCAAATGGTGGGCATCTCTTCTTCATGTACAGGATGCAGGCGGACCCCCATATCCATGGTTACAGTTATCTGCAGCATACTGCGGACCGGTAAGTATTTGGAAAATTAAAGAAATAAACGGTCCTAAGTTTCAAAACGTGCACCAAGTGAGAATGGGCCATAACATGGTGAAATCCAGCAGCCCAAATGCGCCCAGTACTTAACTCATCTTCCTTTGTCCCCATACCCACGCTTCCCTGCAAACTTGCTACTACTCTGCTTCTAGCGTTCTCGCTGTTTGAATTAGTTGCCGGGTTATCACAGTGTTTGTGTTCAGACAGCACGAAGAGTGGAGAAGTCAGTGAATACCCACAATAGGCTAAGATATTTTTTAACAAATAAAATTTTATTACAGGTTATGTACAGGTACATACGATTTTAATTGTAAAATGTGTAAAAATAACACATGTTTTTATCAATGGAAAAGCATGGTTTTTATTGTCCTGTCATCCCTTGAAACTGTACATGATACTGTACAGTACAGATACTGTATTTTTTTCATTGCTGTTTTGTCTCTTGAGGATTAGGCTAAAACCTCAGAGTCCCTTACTTTCATATGTATGAGAGAGAGAGAAAGTACACTGTAAATGTACAATGTAGTGTACAGTGCACTTTGTTATTACTTTATTTAATGTTGATAATGTCGTTCTGCGCGTAATGTGTCAAACTTTACTGTATTTATGTAAGGTAAATGAATATCACGTTATATATAGTGTTCAGTATTATCCGCGGTTTCCCGTAACCGTGATAGGTCTTGGAACGAATTACCTGTGGATATGGGGGTCCGCCTGTATTTAAAAATTACCACCACACTTATGGACCTTTTCATGTGTATCATGTTCATTATTTAAACACGGAAACCCTGGAAAACTATGTACTGGCTTACTTGTCACTGTGAAGGGAACATACTGTAATGCTTGCATTTCTACAATGAGAAAGAGGCAACCAGAGATGCTGTACATCAGTGTCTGTCAGCCTTCCTGGAACCAAAGACCCCTTACAAAGTCACACTAATCCTTTACTTGGGATCCTAAAAATTACTTCATTGTGCAGACCCCAAAGAAACAATTTGTGATAACATTTAAGTTGGAATATTTACAAATAAAATGTATTTAAAATGTAAAATCCGTTATTGAGTCAATGTAATAATTTATGATGAAACAGAAATTTTTGTAACAGTACTGGCAATGAAATTAACATCAGAGAAATTGAAAGTACTAAAGTTTATTCTTCTCCGAAGAATGTACACACTTGTGGACATGTAGCTGAGAAACACTGCTTTACATCATGTTGAATCATGTCTGTGTGATTTTGTCAGTATACCCTCCTCATGCTCATGGCATTGTTTTTGTACCTCAAGAAATTTGTTGCAAAAACATTTCTTTCAATAAACATTCATCTGAAGGTTGAGGGATTAATTAGTGTGCTGACTTTTCTTAGCCAAAATACCAGTGCCCTTAAATACTAAAAACAGCAAAACTAAGTAGCAAAAATCATTTTGTTTGTACCAGTCAGTGTATACCACTAGTGATAAATGTTTTAGTAAGATAAGTAGAAAATGTTTTTATTATATACAGTATTACAGTTTTATAAATTAATGTATCAATCTTTGGTTCCATCTGAATAAGTATGCCCTTATAATGTGTATCAAGAAACAACAAAATGCACTTATTCCACTGATGTATTTTTATTGTGATATTTTCACCAATCACAGTCAAAATACATCAGTGGAATTAAGTGAATTTTGTTGGTTCTTCATACACATTATACAAATTTCTGCACAGAATATGGAATGCATTAAAATAAGTATGCCCTTGCAATTGTAAAAAGAACACACACCTCTGCTTGGGATTGGGCCTCGTTTTAGTAGTTGGTGTGCTGGGTTTGCTTGAATTCTCATTACTTACTTACTTCATTGTGCAGAGTCCTTCTTGAGCAGCTGACTGGTTTGCAGCTAGTCAAGAAACTCCTTCCCTGCATTTCACGGAACCCGAAGGTTCATTACCGCTTTCACAAGCGTCCGCCACCTGTCTCTATCCTGCCAGCCCAATCCAGTCCATATACCCACATCCCACCTCCTGGAGATCCATCCAAATATTATCCACCCATCTACGCCTAGGTCTCCCCAGTGGTCTCTTTTCCTCCGGTTTCCCCACCAAGACCCTATATACCCCCCTCTCCTCACCCATACATGCCACATGCCCAGCTCATCTCGTTCTTCTTGATTTTATCACCCGCACAATATTGGGTGTGGAGTACAAATCATTTAGCTCCTCATTATGTAATCTCCTCCATTCTCCCATTACCTCGTCCTTCCTAGGTTCAAATATTCTCCTCAATTCTCATTAACACTTGGAAAAAAAAGGAGCTTTTAAGCAACATTCCCTGTATCTCAGAAATGAGATTATATACCTCTGGAACATATGCAGTCTATATTCTGTACTCTCCAATAAAAGAATGGAAATGAAGAGATGGCATGGCTGCCCACCCTGAGATGTAAGTTCATTCATTGCTTCATTGCAGTACTATTGAGCCAGTATGATGCAATGGGTGTTTGATTAATAAATGTCACTTAAATGTGGAATATATGGTCAGAAACATAGTATAAAACAGTTAAACAGTAATGCTTTTTGTTCAGCAAAATTGAGCTCTTGGAGTCAGATACTTGCATTTAAATAAGTGCATCCTTTGTGATTACTACAAGCATTCAGAAAGGCTGAAAGGTAGTTTAGGTATACTTAATCACTTTCCTTGTTACTTTGTAGTATGTCAGGGCCACTGGAATTGGGGAGAGGGACTGCAGACTTCCTCTGCTGTTGGCTCACATTCATAATGTTCTCACCTGACATACCCTATCCTAGAATTTTGAATAGTGGTATCTTATTTAAATTATGTTTGATAGTCCAAATTATACATGTAAGTCAATTTTAATAGTTTCATTTGCAAGATTTTTCCTTTTAAAATTGAACCAATCTGAGTGTTATGCATATTTATGTGTATAAAGACATAAACTGTGAAACCCTGATTAATGGTCTTTTAATGAATAAAAGTAAGTATGATGGATATGTAATCTGGTTAAAATGTGTTGCTGTCTGTGTTTAATAAATGAAAGTTGATGGCAATTGGTTTGTTAACTGGCACATTTTTCTTATTATCACTTGGTTGGGTGGTATACATATGTTAAAACAACTATGAATATTTAGTGTCAGCAGTGGTGGCATTTGATCAGTTCAAAGTTTTTGGTTGTTCACTAAACTTGAAAGAACAAAACATTTGTTCATTTGTAGCAAGAGCAAGAAATATTTGTCTTCTCCAAAATCTCCAGAGCAGCCCTGAACCATCACCCAGGACCATGTGCAGAGAGTACTGGGGCCACTTTCCCAAGAATAAAACAGGTAGGACATGAAGTTTTCACTCCCCCATATGCCTTCATGGCATGCACAGGTACTCAACATTCTTTATCTTTCATTGGTGTATGATGCTTCAGCATGTAATCATGGAAATGTCCAAAGTTATACTTAATTTTTTAACCCCTCATTACTGGCCTTAGTGCACTGTATGGATATGAATGGATCTAAGGTTACTGTAAATTAACACCCACCATCCTGGGAAGTGGTTGGAACTCCAGCAACTTTGAGGGGTTAAACTTTTTCAATATTCACCATGTGTAGACTTATAACAGTACTCAATAAAACACCATATTAGCATACTGGATGATACACTGGTCCTTCATTTACATTTTTACACTATGTTCAACATTTTTTGGTGTATAATACACCCATCTTCAGGGATCTCATATACAAGGAACACTGGAAGTTACTGGTGGCATAAATTCTTTAAATGTCTGCATTGAAATGTGTTTATAAATAAAATCAGATCAACAAGTGAAAAACTCTTAGTGATCTAGTTTCTAATTTCACTTATAAAGGCTTATAATGTTTACAACGTTTGAATGTACGTACTGTACTCCTATATTAAAGCTGTTAGGTGTCCAGTAATTTCCAATGTTTCTTTTTTATGATTCGCTTAGCAGTGGTGTATTAATAGACCACAACGTTGGAAATAATAATGTAAAAATGAAGTGAAGGATCAGTCCTCCAGTGTGCAAAGATGGTATTTTACAAATTTTTTTGTACACAAACCAATTTTTACTGCTGTTCAGTGAAATTATTAAATGTAAACAAGGCTCTTAAAACAAATTTATGCCTGTGCTGTAACTAAAAATGTACATACAAAGAATGTGTTGTGACAGGCCAATAACGTTAAGACAGAACACCACTTACTTACTCCATGGAACAGAGGGCTTCTTGAGCAGCTAACTGGTTTTCAGCTAGTCAAGAAATTACATGCATTTTATAGAACCTGAAGGTTCATTATCACATTCATA
>Ga0136643_10000544_pt1 | contig 41895 bp, 21 predicted proteins | sample TergutLab28metaG_FD_96883 | JGI IMG/M metagenome (GOLD analysis project Ga0136643, IMG submission 96883) | Labiotermes labralis P1 segment gut microbial communities from Petit-Saut dam, French Guiana - Lab288 P1 (version 3) (version 3) | ecosystem: Host-associated > Arthropoda: Insects >...
AAGTGAGTAACAGCTGTCAAAGTTTCAAACTTCTCTGGCCATTATCTCCGTAACCGTTCAACTTTGGACATAGGTGTTTTGGGTTATATCGGTATACTTTAACATAAGGAACATCCTCCCGAATTCTGGCACATTCCTCCTGGAACACCCTGTATATGAGTAAAAGACCCATACGACGAGTTTGGTGATCATCTGTGAGGTGCAACCAGCGTTCACACTTTTCTGTAATCCAGCTGGCCGTGAACAATGGACCTACTGTGCGCAGCACACAGCGAAATGTCAAGAAATCTGGCGAAGTCAGTCACCTGAATGCGTCTGTCTTCTGTAACAGGTGCACACGAAAGACACACACTGCAATCCTGAGTAACACCGTGGCCGCTGCTGCTCTCAAAACCCGTCCACCGAAAGCACCGTACCAGAGGCACACCTGTGTTACCGTGATACCACACGTGCTACGTACACTTCCACCAATAACAATGGATTCCCAGGCTGCAACACTTGTCTCGCGCAAAAAGTCGAATCGAACTGTGTAGTTCGACATTTTACCGTTGTTCCAGTCGGCCTTCCCTCTAGAAATTGATACTAAGGCGCAGCGAAGAAAAGCTGACGTTGCACATTTGGTGGCTTCCAGACGGTGCAGGTGGTCTGCGCATGCTCCTTACATGCTGCAATAGGCAGGCATATGAGAGGCACTGTTACTTCATTTTTGGGTGTATCTGTAAAATTGGGAAAAGAGACCAATAGCTCCGTCATGTCTGTCTGTCTATGTGTCTGTCCGTCCGTACGCATGGAACAAATCGGTTCTAATTGAGCGGATGTTCATGAAATTTTAAATCTGAAGACTGTTCGAAAATTTGTAGAGAAAATTCAAGCATTAAAACCTGACAACAATAACAGGTACTCTGCATGAAGACCAAATTACGTTTTGATCATATCTCACTCATTTCTTCTTAGAATGAGAAATATCTCCAAAAAACGGTGTACACAAATTCAAAACACACATTCTATGTTCAGTAACTATTTTCCCGAAGTCATGTCTAAAAGCAATGCACAGCCGGACAGGCCACAGATGTCAATGTAATACGGCGCATGTGCATTGAGTGCTGGATAATTAGGAATACAGATACACACTCAGAATATGCAATCCCCCTTACTATTGTGCAGCACGAACGCATCTCAACCTTACATCTACACGTGTGCAGCCGCCTTGTATTGAACGGTGGCTTCTACGTAAAATATTTTTGCAAGGACGGACAGAAAATTCTACTTTTGTGCTTTTGTGTAAAAATCCAACAACCTGGGGCACAGGTCATGCATCTAAACAAGTGTAAGTCCGTCGTATTCACCGCACATCTGTAGTTATGTTTCGTTGAGTACTTCTCACTCTGCACACAATTCACCGGTTAAATAATCAACTGATTCATTAAATTGAAACAAATACAAGCTCTTGGACAAAAATGAATTACAAGACTCGCACTTAACAACACGCTGCACACGTGTATGAGGCAGAACATCGAGCCAGTGTTTTTGCATTCCCCCACTTACCCACAGTTCTCTAACCAATAACCACAACGCGGTTTCCAACCAATGTAATAGTCCGGAAGAAGACAGTAAATCCGACAATTGGTGAGAACTGGAAGCTGATAAAAAAGTTACCACTGCACAATAAAACATAGCATGGTTTACAAAACACAATAACGTAATTAGTAATCAGGAATTTCACCGCTTGTATGACCCAAAAACCTCCATTACTGAGTCAAGAAATACACATTACTGTTCCTTCTCTTGGTGTCGTTGAAGTTTATATCCCGTCTATCTTACTTTAAAATGTATTTTGATATTATTCCACTGTATACGTCTAGGTCTCCCAAGGCATCCTCTCACTTCGGCGTTCGCACTGTAATTTGTCTGAATAATAATGATGTATTAATAAACCAATATGTATAAGAGTATATAGAAGTGGCGTAAGAAATTAAGCCAATTTGGCAACTGTAGCCGGTCCACAATCGACGGCAGCTACTCTGGACTTAAGATAATTCCGAAAGGGTCACAGTTTATATAGTTAAACTGAAAGAAGTGTCACCGCTATTGTAAAAATGAGTGATTTTGGTTATGGAACAAACAGTAAGAATTTTCCTGAATTAGTTATATCAGGGAAACAGTTTCAGTTATGTCCATCTTACTGCAACATCTGTCCACTTAGGCAAAAAAAATGACGATGACAATGATAATAAAGTTAGTGATAATAATAGTGGTGGTGGTGGTGGTGATGGTGGTGGTGATGGTGATGGTGGTGGCGGCTCCAGTGGCGGTGGCGATTATGATGATGAAAAAGATGGTTAGCGTTTGCTTGACTATTTCTGGTGCAACACCCCCCAGTGGACCAGGGCCTCCTCATTCACGAGATTTCTAGATCAAACATAACGACGCACCACAGCCTGTAGGACTCCTCTGGAAGAGTGATCAGCTCGTCGCAGAGACCTCTACCTGACAACACAACACAAACAACAGACAAATGTCCATGCCCCCCGGTGGGATTCGAACCCACAATCTCAGCAGGCGAGCGGCCGCAGACCCACGCCTTAGACCGCGCGGCCACTGGGACCGGCAAGATGGATACCGTGAGAACACTGAACCATCAAATATAAACATATCATGAGCTAATACGTTATTTCGTTGTGTCGTGTTGTTCGCCAAAAATGTCTGAAGTTTCAAACTCATGGTGTTGTACTGTTTTAAAGTAAATTCTTATAGCATTTATGCATCGGAAGGTCTATATTTATGCCACTAAATGGTAGGGACTATACACCAATGATTAATAGCCGTGGAGTCAGAAATTAGTGTAACAGATTTTCATCTAGATCGTTACTTCTTCTCTCTTCCGCCGAGATCTCTTGTTCTGTGGTGTGTGTGTGTGTGTGTGAGAGAGAGAGAGAGAGAGAGAGAGACCGTGTGCGTGTGTGTGTGTGTGTGTGTGAGTGTGTGTTTGTGTATCTGGAACGGGTCATTTGTTTTCCGCTGTTGCATGCGAACCAAGAGCTAATGCAGTAATTATGCAGATGAATGGGTCTTAAAACACAGCAAGCTTCATTTTGCTTCAACCCTATCAATGCGAATGGTCAGATATTCCAAGTTACATGTTCGGAAAAGTGACGCAGACCCTCGGTTTGTAAATTGAAATTAATGGGGAAGCAATACGTCATACACTGAGGCAAAATTTTAACCCCAGTTTATTCACTCGATCATTCAATGGGAGGATTTCGAGTCTGATTTATCATAGCCGTGTTCTATTTCTCTTGAGTTGAATTCATTTGAATTCTAGACTCTAAAATGGATAACGAAATAATCTACGACCAGCTCATGCTGTCGCAAAATAATTTCTTATCTGAATGAATGTAGATGCCAACACTGCGTAGCAGGGCAGCCCGAGTTCGAATCCAAGGACTGCGGAGATAGTTACTAGGCTAAGGTAGAGCGGACTGAAAAATCATGGTTCGATTCCCAGTAGAAGAGATTTCTCTGTCTCTCAAAGAGTCCAGACTAGTTGTACGACTCCTCCAAATTCTATTCAATGTGTGCAGTGCTGTCTTTCTCCGGGGGTTACTCGACGTGGCGTAGAGATGACCAACATCCTTCGTCTATTGCCGAGGGTAAGAAGTGTCTGCACTGTTACACACACCCTCGTGGTGTGCACAGGACCGTTACCTTTACCTTCACCTTTCTATACGTATATTTAGATACTGTACAATAAACCAGGGAAATATATATTTTGAGAAAAACACAAGTTTTTTTATTGAGAATCAGTAATATGTCCTCAAATTATTGAAAAGAACTTACCTTGAATATGGTTAGCAACAAGATATCTCTGTGCCATGAAGGCATATGGGAGAGAACACATAGAGTTCCATTCATTCTTACCTTCGCCACTAGAGAGAGGCGAGTGGTCAAATTTATATTCCGTCCACTTTACCCTCGTGGAATACTGCCATAAATATGTATCAATGAAAATTATAACAAAAATTTTGTTTACATGTACCACGTTTCACAGTTCAGTGAGCCAGCTCGACTTTCATCCTGTGACGTTTCACAGACATCAAAGTCGGCGGTCACCCAAATGGACTGACCGTCAGAGGCCTGCAGCTGAGTGAGTGGGTAGGCAGGCTCCATTGGATACATATTCAAAGGCAAGATCATTTTAAACGACATTTTAGAAAGACGTATTGAGACATATTTAAAGTAAGTCACTGTAAAATGTCTGCGTGCAAAAAAATTCAAAACCTTTCACATCGAGTTTAATAACTGTACAGTCTGCGTACGATTAAAATGCATCTACAGTTCATGAAATTAACATTCAAAACACAAGGCGTGCTGAAAGTGTGGAAGAGTTTCGATATTTCAGAATAACCGTAACAAATCAAAATTCCTTTCAGAAATAAATCAACAGCATATTTGAGTCAGGAAATGCCTGCTACCATTCGGTGCAGAATATTTTGTTTTCCAGTTCGCTATCCAAAAATATAAAGATTACGAAATACAGAACTCTAATTTTGCCTGTTGTGTTGTATTGGTGTGAAACTTGGTCGCTCATATTGAGAGAGGAACGTAGACTGAGGGTGTTTCAGAATAGAATATTGAGAAGCATATTTGGATCGAAGAGGGATGAGGTAACAAGGGAGTGGAGAAAACTACATAATGAGGAGCTTAATGATCTGTACTTCTCACCCAATATTTTTCGGGTGATAAAATCGAGAAGAATGAGATGGGAGGGACATGTAGTGCTTATGGGGGAGACAAGAGTTGTATACAGGGTTTTGGTGGGGAAAGAGACCACTGGGGAGACCCAGGCGTAGATGGGAGTATAATATTAAGATGGATCTTCAGGAAGTAGGGTGTGGGGTTATGAATTAGATCGAACTGGCTGAGGATAGGGGAAGATGTCGGGCACTTGTGAATAAGGTAATGAACTTTCGGATTCCATAAAATGCGGGGAATTTCTTGACTAACCTGGTTAGCTTCTCAAGAAAGACTCTGCTCCATCGAGTAAGTAAGTAAGTACGTAAGTAAGTAAGTAAGTAAGTAAGTAAGTAAGTAAGTAAGACACGTTGTGCAGTCTGTCCATAAACGTTTCATATAACATTCACTTTTTAGAGTCAAATCCCAAGACGGATTTTCGCAATATTTGGAGGAAAAGAAGTTCCTGTAAACGTAAATTATAAACGATTCCTTATTGGTATGAAACAATAAATATGTAATATTATGGAGGTCTATAAACCATGAAATAAAACAGAGTACAGGTGAAGCGTTCTCCACTTCAGCGCATGGTGTAACTCAGGACACCACATCATAATGCTCACAGTACAGCAATGTTTTCTATATTGTTTTGCCTTAAGAATCAATTTACACCAATAGCAGCCGTGTATCCTACGCATCCATTCCTTCCATATGGGCTGAATGAATGTGAGGCCTGTGATAGGACAGAGCTGCAATTCCTTCGATAGCTGACGATTCACGTAGTGTATAAAATCGAGGAACATCTGGAGGTCAAGAACTTGCACGCCGTCGACCTCTCACTTCGGAGAAAATGTGAGAGGTACATGGTCCTTAAATTTAATATTCACAGGTCCGTACATTGCTAATATATTCTCAGAGTACAACCAACGAGATGCGACTTTTCTCAAATGTATTTACTTCTGTAAGACGCTCTGCATGTTTCAGACGGCGGTTTCCGTCCATCATCAGGCGCTCAAAACTGCGCATAGAGCGTCAGGCATTGTTTTTAGAACATTACTGCTACCTGCTGCTAGTCTGGCCCGGATGTTCCATCCCGGCCAGTTTTGAGCGCCTGGTGATGGACGGAAAACCCGTCTGAAACATGTAGAGCGTCTTACAGAAATAAATACATTTGAGAAAAGTCGCATTTCGTTGGTTGTAATCTTAGAATGTACATGGTCTTTTATTTAAATAATCAACGCTTTAAAACACAAGGGCTGCTACTTATACTACCTGCTTTAACATTAACATCTCGGCATTTTGCCCACACAGTACATTAATATTCCGTGCGATTCTCAGAATAAACAGCAATTATTTCCCATAACAGCATTTAAACTTGGTCTTCGTAATAGGGTAAAGCGTCCTTCATGTTAAGTAGGGGTTAACCTTTATGTATTATTTGGATAAATTCCGTGCACATAGACTCTGTTATTGCCCCTGAATTCTATACTACTGACAACGAATTAGTGTTCATTTGAAAGGTCCTGCGATCAGCAAACTCCATCAAGATTTTCCGTGATTTATCTAGTTCCTTGATCAACTGCTTAGTTGTAACCCAAATCCCACACAGCACTGCGTGTTTTCCATGTAAACCTCCCAAAACTAACACCAAAGTTCCGCCTCTGTGCAGTGCTTCCAAAATTGTTACAAAAAATTTACATCATAATGCAACTCCAACACCCACTGAAGACGAAGTACAAAAATTCCCAACAAGCTTACCAATTACAGGGTCGATTATCTCTTACCGTATAGTTAACGCAGTGCACTTCCCAAAGCAATACCACCTTCACGTCCGAATCCTATATGTCACCGTTAAATTACCTGTACCAAATGGACAAGATGATACTACCTGAGAAAATCCAGAGAATCGTATAATATAAACCAATAAAATGCAACTCTGTTAAACTACTATTGTATTTTTGACGATCCCTTCTACATGTTTCGAGTCCGAGAGTTCATCTTTAGGAAGACGTTTGTATGTACGGTTATGGTATAGTCTGTATACACGCAACGGTACAGGCAGTTAAGAAAGCAGTTTAAAAAAACGTGCTTTTTGTTGATTTATATTATACTATTATATTACAATGCACTGTGCAAAAGACGTAAAACTTCATACACTTTATGTCTAATGTCTCTCCATAAAAAAGTGCTATCACTCCCACAACTTTCTTGTCGCTTCCATTTCTTCCTCCTCCTGTTTAATCCCTCCTGGAGTTAATTTACAGTATCATTTGTCACTGAACTTGTAAAACGTGGTCAAGCCAGAAGTGCCCTGCAGTTACAGGCAGCAAGGCCCTAAAAAAATGCCTTCGAGAAATCCTTTTTGATGATTCGTTACATTAATTTTATACAAATTCACAGACCGCAACTTCCAACTGATAAACTTACAGACTCACAATCTAGACATGAAGTGTATCGAAATTTCCAACCAACACTTTATGAATGTTACACCAACGTGGATGATCCATATTAAGGTCAAAATCTAGACACTTCTCGGCTGAATTTCAAATGACGGCTTCCAGGTTTTGCCAATTAGTTGATCATAATTACAGAAATCAATAGAAAATTCGTAAAGTATCTTAAGATATAACCGTCTTTGGCTTCATCTTCCAAGTGTCGTGGATTATTGCGTTTCTGAAACAATATAGCACAGACAACAATCTGGTCCGGGCCGGGCTCGGGTCTGGTGTACGTGATAACAAATTAGACGTTTTATACTCACTTCAGATTTTACGGATAATTATTTTTTTCGCAAAAAAGTAGAACCCTGTACAGTGGCGTTTATTTTGTTTTAGTGACGGCTGGCCTACGGGATTGTGAAGCTGCGTGCGCGTCACCAATTAACCAGTGAGTTACATTGTCAATACACGTGCAATAAATGTAGCGAGTTAACCATTTGTTTAAAACAAAGCTGGGGAATCTGGCTTGGTTGGTTTCCAGAAACAAACTCAGGCTTCATTGGCCCGGAAGGTTTTGTAGCTGTTCCCCTATTGAAAGCAGTTCGAAGTGACAACATTACACATGTGATGTCCGATATCAATATAACATTGCTCCAACAGTAAAATAATAAACATGTTCTTAGGTGTAGCTTCAGTGATTAATTCAAGCATAATTGACATCTATACGTTAAAAGCAGCATGCAATGGTGACGTAATAGGGCAGAATCTAAATTTATGGTGTTTAATTCGGGCTGGATTAGTAGGAAGTCGCACTTCGATCGGTTATGGTTAACACGCTTGACGGTGAGGCTATACTTCGGGGTAGGTTCGAATGCTTCTCGTACCGGGAAATGTAAAAGTTTAAAATTTCGGGCCGTTCAGGCCTCTAGACTAAACGCTTGTAAGAGCTGATAAAAGAATTTCGCAAAACGCAGTCACTTATTGAACAATATAACAAGTTATATTTGTTTCCCAAATTTCTTGTATTTTTTAATTTTATTCTAGCTAGAATATCATTCAGTACAAAAAAAGATAAGCATAACTTTTCCCAACAGACCATTCTTACAGCTTCTGACACTTACTTCAGGAGGGAGAAATTCCTGAAAACGATCTGTCGTTACGTAGCAGTAAAGCGGTACCACAGCAACTATCTGTACTGCAGTGTCCTACTTTGCCGATGAAATATTATAAACCTGTGGTTCAATAAATTTCGAAACACGCGATATGAATATTCGGTGAATTATATCAAGTTATGATACAGTCAACAGATACCCATACTTCTGTCAGCTTCACAATGTAGCACTTTGCCGATAACATCTATCATACTGTCTCCTACAAAGTTTTCAAACTCCTGCCATGAATATTTAGTGAAACTGTATTAAGTTTGAAAGCAGTCAATTGGTACGCCTAACTCTCCTTCGGTGGAAAACGCAACGACATATTGCACGATAATATATATATATATATATATATATATATATATATATACACACACACACACACACACATATATATATATATATATATATATACATATCATGCTCTTGTCAATACGCAGTAATGTTTCTTTAAAATATGAAACAGTCAAAATATATGCACATTTCTTTCGGCCATGTTGCGATAACATCTATCAAGATCCCTCTCTAACTTGGTAAATTTATAGGGTAAATATTCAGTAAAAATGTTAGTTTCAAACCGTCCCGTTTGGATTATAATACAAAAGAACTGTTCATCTAAAGGGTTACCTAGAAATCATAAATAGTGATGGGAACTGCCAAAATTTCCCTTCCAAATGTCAATAGGTTCTTTATCAGTATATGGTGTAATGTCCAAACAGATCTGCACTACATTCATTATCTTTTCATCTTTAGGCAGCTACAGCCTGCAACATAGTTTGTCAGGCTTTCGGGCCCTGTTGTCTACTCTAAAGACAAAACTTTTTCGCTATCTACCACAGTATATAATGTACTAATATTAGGTCAACTATGGAAAGAAATGTAAAATAACATAATTCCAAACAAAAAAATTACAATCTTCATGCTTGTACCGTGCATCAATGGCGATTAAAACACTTTATTATCTAACAGATGCACAAATACATAATTCGTAGATACAATTATAATTATTATAAAATATTCAAAATATATATAAAATTGCTCCAACATGTTTCGGATCATAAGGGATCCATCATCAGGGAGCTCTATACACTGCTTGGCTAAAATTACAGTTATGGCTTTTTCGTATCCGTTGATATGGACGTAGTCGATGCTGTGGCAGCATATTTTCCCGTGGTGCGTGTGTGTACTGCACAGTATAGAGAGTCCTCTCTAGACTGTGCAGTACACACCCGCACCACGGGCATTACTGCAATTTTAGCCAAGCACTGTATGTTGTAGAGGTCACTGATGATGGATCCCTTGTGATCCGAAATATTTTGGAGCAATTTTAAATACATTAAATATTTTATAATAATTGTAATTGTATCTACGAATTACATGTATGTGCATCTGTTGGATAATAAAGTGTTTTAAAAAAAATTACAATTTTTTATTTACTAAAAATTGGTCGTTTCAAACTAGAACAATTTACCATAATTGCACGGTGTTTCTCATCAACCTTTCTATTGTGAAGATGATACATAACACTCCATATCTTGCAATAACTTAATGAGTGCATGTGAAGGCGGTATTTTGAATGTCCAGCGGCCAGACGCTTCAATATCTTGATTTGATAACCTTCATCCGCGAGAAGGCTTATTCACAGAGGCGGTTTGATCCAAAAAATGCTATCAAGTGATCGTACAGATGTCGCAAATAAATTTTGATATTGACCAAAAACGTGCCGCAATCGACTGTTTGGTCACCTCTGGGCCATAAGTTCTAATGAACAAAGCGGCCTGCCTTTAATTTACACGTCCTATCACTATATGACACAAAGAAGTTAAATAATAAGTAAAACACTTACATACCCCTTCCTTTGTATTCTAGGACGTGAATAAAACAGTACAAATATTTGTTGACTGTTTGCTAACCGTGCATCTCAGTATATTTATCTCGGTAATTAACCAACTTGATGCACAATTTTTTTTATAATAAGTTTATTTCATGCCTCTACATATTTCGAGCACATGTGCTCATCATCAGGAGGTCAAAATTTTATTACACAGCCTCTGTTATCATCACACCTATAGGTGTGATGATACCAGCACATGTGCTCGAAACATGTAGAGGCATGAAATAAACTTATTGTAAAAAAAATTTGTACATAAATTTGCTTAATTACTGAGATAAACAAGGTACAAGTATTGGAGTACTTAAAATAATTAAAATGATACACCAAAATAATTAAAATAAAATAGAATTAAAATATAAATATTTAAATAATTGTTGTACTTGTTCCTTGTAATCCACTGATACAATGTAACAGTTCAGTTGTCACAGTTACCTGTTACCGCTTGCATGCTTGTATACATACTGAAAATACACCTACAACGTGAACGCCCTAATATATAAGTAGCTGTAAATATTAAGTAAGGCTTATCATATATATATATGTATGTATATATGTATATATAATACAAGAAGCAAGTAAATTCACTTGCTTCTCATATATCACTGAAAATCCAGGGCAAAGGGAAGTGAGTTTCCCTAGTTAAAGGTACAATTCTCATTTCTGCACAAACGTATATTTTTCTGCGCATACGTTCAAAATGTACCTGACATATGAAAAATATTTTCTACTTCCCTCTGTGTATCTACGAAACTTATAAGCATTGATCAGTTACGTACTGCAGTCCGTTTGGGTGAAATTAACTCATTCGACTGCAGCAGAATCTCAATAGGTCTTCATAAAACAGGAATTTATCTGATGATTTTCAGGTATTCCCATTGAAATCCTTTAATTTGCACAAATCCGAGTGCTGTTCCACTCGGCAAATGGGGCTTTCGTTTTTCACGGTTGCATTACTGATAATATGAGTGCTTATTCTGAATCGTCCTGTACAAAAATTTATAATCGTATTGTATTTAGGTACCGATAACATCTGCTACGGAATAATGTGATAGGTTGTCGTGGCTTGTCGACAGTTGAAGCAGTGTATGTCCGCAGGCAGGCTTAATTAGCTTTTAACCGATTTTCACGACATTGTGGCAAAAATAACCTTTTGATGATCACAATATCTCCTCAATTAAAATGGATACGATGATTGTGTAATTCTACGAAATGAGCTCTGAACATCAATGCCAGTTTTCATTGATAACTGTGGCATACATTAAACGATTATGGGCAGTTGACTGCAACTGGTCGACTTTATCAATAACACAGCCACGTTTTTGCTCCACACTTCCACATGGAAGCCTGAAAACGTTCCCCAGATTTCAAATTGCTACAAAAACTCAACGGCTGCACTTTCACTAGCGGTTCTTTCATTGTGTTGTTGGGAATTTTAGTAAACCAGCTGGAAATATGCATAAAAGGTTCCCAAATGAACTGACAGATTTCAAAGTACCCTCGTTTTATTAGAATACAATGCGTGACCGGCAGCTAGCGGGATAATAATGCAACAAATCATCTAGAATATTCTTCATAAACATAGGTGGTCATCAAATATACTCCTCTTTCCTCTGCTTAGTGAATAGATAGCTCCTTCTAAACACTGCGGTCTCAGCTAACGCGAGACCTCAGTAAATTCATAAAAGAGAGAAAGATTATTGTCTTAATTTACTACAAGACGATAGCACACGGTTCCCTCAGGTTTCTGGTGGAGAAGACTGCCTCCAGACACAGAAGACAGATTAGAATATACAAATATATGATTCACGTACAATCGAAAGTAGCGATTTTTCGGGTTTGGAGACACACAACGCCTTGCCTCAAAAACTGTCTATTACAAAATGTTATACTGGGCCTCAAATTTATTGGTGTGTTGTGAAGCCCGTACGAAACCTTGATGACGAATATTCTTCGGCAGAAGAGGTACTATTTTCTTCTCGAAAGAGTTATATGGAGTAAGTCAGAGATGGAGTTATTTACTAAACTAAAACATGTTTATTTTTAAGCACTTTAAAGCGAAGGATTGTAAGTTAATTAATATATTATTTAACGATGCTCGTATTTAATATTAATAATGAAATATCTTATATGTCAGTCAAACTGTAAGGCTAATTATTTCCATTTATTCCTTCCTGTATTTTCACCCGCTCCTCTGTGGCTGCACCAAGCCATTGTTCAGAGAGTTAGTCGCCTTCCTCTCATCGCGGATGGCCGGGTTCTATCCCAGGCCAGTTCATGTGAATGGTGCGAGAAGTGACAATGGGACAGGTTTCTCTATGAGCACTTTAGTTTACCCCTGTCGGTGTCATTCCACCACAGTTCTGCACTTACATTTCACTCACCACCGACACACGCAATGTCAGCAAATGACTGAAAACTACAGGGTTACAGACAGCTTGCACTGCCACAATGTATTCACGTTTTGCTGACATTTAATTTTTCTTCCAGTCTTACCTTGACTTTGAAGTATACACTCAAGTCTCTGCTAAACGACTCACTAGTGGAGACTTCAGGCCTCTAAAGCGTTACAACTTTTTCGCTGATATATATAGTTACTGATGCCTCGACGAATCGTAGTTCCTTCATTTACAGGGGCCAAGCAACCCTAGAATATTTGACCCTGTAGTTGAACAGCGTAACATCCCCGCAACACCGCTGTGAGAAGCTTAAATCTCACAAATCAACATTCGCATCAATTCCTGTTTCCGAACCTGGCGTCTGTCTCTACCTAAACGCTGCTTGATACATAACATCGCACTGTCAGTAGCCTTCTGGATATTTGGTCTTGGTAAGGACTAAAGTTTCTGAAAATTTTTTCTTCTATCTAAGTTCCCAATCGACTGTCTTGCATGTTCATGTTATTCAAAATTCAGAGCTTGCAAAATAATTTATATTTACTTTCCATCTGCATCTAGGCTCCACATGTTGATATTCTGAAGCTGACCCTAACAACTACACTCTTTTATTCCAAGTGACTATTGAAGCATATCCTTGCTAATCTGCACACTTTCCAAGGATATCTATTCAGACCGATCAGTACTTATTTACTTCCTATATGGGATGTCTGCACGTGTGCCATAACGTTAAGTACAGGCTGTTTCCGGGTCACATTTATGCGACTTACATATACTCGGACAAGTAAAAATATTCATTCTTTATTAATATAATATAAAGTTACTACTTATTAGTACTGTTATTATTAAATGTATTTTACTTTGTGTGTTTCATAAGAAAAAGACTACAAAAATAATTTTAAACATCGTAAAAACGTATGCATAATCAATTATGTGTGATAAAAAAGTGCGAGTGGTGTCATTCACGACTTACGTAAATTTCGGGTTGTGTAAAATTTCAGGAAAGGATCCCCTACGTAAGTAGGAAACGTGTCTGTACTGAAGAGAGAAACTTGATTAAGGATTTCCGTACAATGCAATACTTCATGCTGCAGTGCAAAACTGCACACCTCAATAAAAATGTATTGAACAGCGGATATAATGACACGAATATATCCTGTATCTTTGTAAGATACTTGAAGTAGGCCACGACACACTTCACACGGTTTGTTGTAACTCGTAACTGTTTTACTAATGCATGTCGCGTCTCAGTCACCATATATAATATCAGTGTTCCCCTGACTTCTTTGATCGTGAACTCCCTTTGTCTTCAAGAATAACCACGGATCCTCACGTCCTTGCTTACGTAAATACAGAGTGTCCGGATGATAGAAATCAAAAATTAAAAACTTATATCTCTAAACTGATTTTCGATAGCTACCAATACATATCAGCAGCACACGTAACAATGTTCTGCAAGCTGTGGCCTTAATTACACTGATTATCGCTCCCTTCATGGATACAAGGGGGTTCTTAATCAGATATTCTAACGTTCACATAAACATAAATCCAATTAAAGAATTTCCGCGATTATTTTTAATAAACATCATTCTTTAATTAAAAAATAATTAAGTTTCGTAGTAGCATGTACAGGAATGTATCCATGAAACCCCTGGGAAACTGATCGCGGATCCTTTGGGATCAGCGGAACAAACTCTGGGAACCACTGAATTATATAACTCTCCTACATACAATACAAGTATGCTTGCACAGTGGCATCAATACCGAATTCTATCAGTTTATAATGCATGTTAATCATTTGTTGTTTGTATATTGACTTCTGGAATTAGAATTCCATCGCTTAGCAACTAGTTTACAATTCTATAGACCATTTCATTGTTTGCTTCTAAAACGCAACTTCGCTAGATGGTGACTGTGATTATTGCTGTTGAAGTAACTGAATGCCACGTGCATGTAAGGTTCTGGAATGTCACTGCAAATACCATTCTCGAGCACAGTTACGTCAGCAGTGGTGACATGCGATGCTTTTCACCGATAATGTAACTCAGTGAATAAGAAGAACCATGTCATAATTTACTGATAGCGCGCAGTTCACAATTTTAGTTCAGTAATTACGCTGTAAACGTCAAATTACAACTTTATAACCCGTTAGTTCGCCCAACAGTAACTTACGACTCCGAAACATGGGTGCTAAAGGAAAATATGACAAATAAACTGACGATATTTTAAAGAAAGATCATGAGGAAAATATTTGATCCTACAAGAGCAGATGATGGCTATTGGAGAATTAATATTAATCAAGAAATAAATAATATATTAAAAGGACAAAATATAATTGGGTTATTAAAAAACAAAGATTAAACTGGTTATGCCAGGTTGAACACATGGCCGAGGATAATATTGTGCAGAAGATTAAGAGATGGAAACCCATTCCTAAAAGACCATTTGGAAGACATAAAACACGTTGGGAAGATGATGTTTTGGAAGATATAAGGAGCATAAACATATGCAATTGGAAGAAAGTAGCACAGAGTAGAGATAGTTGGAAGAAAATGGTTGAGCAAGCCAGGACTTTACATAGGTTGTAGCGCTTATAAGAAGAAGAATTATGCTGTAAACTGCACAGGACAGAGCGGTGGGTGTGATTCGGCATTATAAAGGCAAGCTGTGTCACAGACAGCTACCATCATGTAGTGGCGAGTCAGGTTTCGAACACAACACCAAGCACAACACGAATTCAGACTGTTTCTGTTTCTGCCGTTCACACAGCTTCTTGCGTATAGCGAAGTTTGCAATGAACTACAGAATACTTAAATTTAATATTATACCAGTATAGGTAACTTAATTTACAACTTACTGCACTGGTCCAAATGTACAGGTAACTCCTGCATGTTTCGGCAATCTTGTGTTGCCTTCTTCAGGACTTACATGTCAACAAATATCATAACTTATAAAGATTGAAAATATATCTTTTTTAATGTTTTCCAACCCGAAGTGTTGTAACTTATAAATACAACTCGTCAGTCAATAACACAACACTTTATTGTATATACAATAAAAATAACATATTGTCAGGGCGACATGTTTCGACCTTTATTAGGTTATTAGGTTATTATGTATAAATATTTCTTGGATCTGTTTTCTCAGAGGGCCTGAAGATGACCTAATAACATATCCAAGATATATATATATATATATATATATCTTGGATCTGTTTTCTCAGAGGGTCTGAAGATGACCTAATAAAGGTCGAAACATGTCGCCCTGACAATATACTATTTTTATTGAATATAAAATAAAGTGTTGTGTTATTGACTGACACGTTGTATTTATATATATATAACAACATCCTTAGCAAATATATACACATGGTTAGATTGTGACGTCTGTATTCAAACATCTTCTCTTCCAGTCAAATTTTTTATTGTACGTCCAGTGGATGGTTGAGATGAGATAGAGTACTGAACTAGCAGAATACTGCCACCGACCTCTTCGACCTATGTTGGAAACAGAAACTACCACGTGAGTGGTGAATATCTCAATTCCAAGTGTCTTTAAATCAGGTGAAAGAGGTGTATTCATTCAAATCTACCAGCCGTAACTTCAGGATGTGGGGGCATCAGGGTCAGATAATGAAAATTACATGCACCAGCAATCTGCGTCACAACATGTCAGATTCTATATTACGTACATCGAAGAGAAAGTGACAACATTTGAAAATTTTGGACAGTTAAATAAATCCGATTCCTGGGCGTGTAATACGAGTGTTAATGGGAAAAAATACAAAGTGCTTTATTTCCGACAGTCTTTTGAAAATTACACGTACAACCCGTGCTATTATTTTCAAACAAAAAACGTTTGCGCATAAAAAACTGAAAATATTGCGTTATCATTGACTTGTATTTCATTTCCGAATCGGGTGAAATAAACAAAATTCGAGCAGCTCTCTAGTTTATGATAACAGCTGCACCAAATATTGCAACGGAGCGTTGAAAGAGTGATGGGCCCACATTTTGAATTGATTAGCCTTCCATGCTTACCCAAACCAGCCTCGCTATGTTACATGTTTATATTCTGCATACAGCCACGTGTCCGGACAGACAATACATCCGTTAAAGTTCGTTCATTAGGTTACCCTCTCCTGGTCGACCCGCAGCGCAATATTTCACTTCTCTTTTATGTTGTTCCAAATTAGAATTGATTTCCTATAAGGTCCATATACTGTGTATTTGTAACTATACTAGACGGTCAAATAACGCCAAATTAGGGGGTGTTTCTTTAAAGATCATGCAAATTTGTGTGATCATGAAATAACTCGCGTTTGTCATTCATACGGTGTTCGTAAAACCTCGGATCCTATCGCAGTGTACTGCGTAGTGCAGTCGGTCAACTCGCACAGTTATTCACCTCACAACCTCCACGTTACCACGTGCGTTAGATCAACATCTAGAACACCAGGTGGTCTATGGCATTCAGGGGCTAAATACCCTTATCTAACCCTCTCTCATTCAACAACAATAACAATATTTGCTCTCTTTTAACTTCCTCTTCCTTCCGGTAAAATATTCTCCTGAGGTATATATCCTATAGATGTCTTCAGGCCGTGCTGTGCCCTTCAACATGGGGGAAGCGCGAACGTTTTAGCGACAGCGACACTAGCGACAATTATTAAAGAATCCTGATACTCTGTAGGCCCTTCATAATACTAATTAATTCATTCATTAGTATTCAGCCCTAGAGGCCGGTCCGGCAGGAACCAGAGCCCGGTTATGGAACCGATGTGGCTCTTGGCACTGCATATTAGGCAAGTTCTTGGGGATAGTTTGCCATTGCTTTTCCCCGCCTTTACAGGTTCCCACTTTCGCCACCACGTGCCTCTGCGTCCTCGGCGACGCGAGATATCCTAGTAGTGAATGGTGGAACTGTGGGCGAGAAAGATGTCCGGTAGTAATTTTGCCCAAATTCCGACTTCCACGTAAAGTTAGGGATCTTTTACATGCCGCAATTCTACGACATGGGACCGACGGCTTTACTTCCCCTCCGAAGGAAGGCGTGCTGAGGATTTTTTTGCCCTAAAAATCCGACGGCTTCGACCCGCGAACTTGGGTACCAAAAGCCAGCACGCTACCTGTAGACCACCGAAGCCGTTATATTATAATACTAATACATCTTCAAAAATTATGGAAATTTTATTGAAGCAGTTTGTTGTACAATATAATTTAAGAGCAATTTGGGAGTCACTATAACTTTAATATATTGTCAGTTTCATCACTATAACTAAAAAGCTGCTGCAAACACGGACGTTAAATTCCGAAAGAAAATACATCTTAAATATGCCTACAGACACTTTATATTTTAAATTCATCATTACACACATGGTGCAGCTGCGAAATATTCAGGTTTACATATGAAAAAGTCAACAAATATTAGAAGAACTGTACTTAATAAATAATCTACAAACTATAGAATAAAATAATAATAGTCAAATAAAGAGACATTTTTCTCATGGTCAGAGAGACCCTCGTGGCCAAGGGCCTCATTATCGAGGCTTCACGATCACATTCAGACACACCACACTCGGTAAGACTCCTCTGGACGAATGATCGACCCGTCGCATAGACCTCTATTTGACACCATACAGCACTCATAAAAGACAGATATCTATTCCTTCGGCGGGATTCGAACCCGCAATTCAATCAAGTGAACGGCTGTAGACCCAAGCCTTAGACTGCGTGGCTACTGGGATCAGCATGAACAGACATCGTGTACTATAAATAAGCGGAATAAATTTGCTTCCTGAACTCTTCCCAGAATTGTTGTTTTGAAGCTAAAAAATAGTATTACCCAACTAGCTACACCGAGTGATCTTTCTCTTGTGTCACCGAAATTGATTTGCATTTATCATATCTTTCCGCATGCTCTGCGCTCCGCCCATCAGCCATTATATTCATTGGATCAAACTACTAATATTCTGTAAAGGTAAGGCCTATTTGCATTATTTGGAAGGCAATTACGTGCCAGGGGGGATGACTGCTTGTCGTGTGCTACACAAATCATATAGACTTTGACATTTAAATGGAACACGAGGTGACATGTTTAACACTGGCTGCTGTGCCACCCAACTTGCTCATTGTGCATGAAAATCTCTCATTTCGCCACATGCCAGGTAACGGCGCAACAGCACGATAGTGACAGCTGTGCCTCACCTACGCCTGGCAGTGGTCAGACATTTGTCCCGAGTCTTTATTAACAATGAAATGTTTGACGATCAATACGAAATAACGAATGTAAACTAAAATTAATCTTAAAAAATCTTCTTAAATAACGATATTATCACAATCAAAACAAGATTAAAAACTGGGTCCTTTCGTACGGTAGTGGACGGGCTTTTTCAAGGCGTTCTTTTCATTCTTATTATCATAGGCCTTAGGGTTCGCCCATGAGAAAGGACAGCCTTCTCAGCACCGATTTTAACGAAACAAATTTCCCAACATAATTATATTCAGATCTCTCGCAATCAATTTCACCCAAGCAGGGAAATAAAGACTAAAAGTATGGATCTAAATCTTACATACAACCCAATTAACGTACGGTTTCCACTGCACTCTTTGTCACGACACTCACAAGCACTCAGTACACTTTTGTGGACATTTCCTTTAAGAATCTTTATCGAAAACCTGACATTATTGGCCGAACACACGTGAAAATTTCATTTACGCAGGTAAGCCTCTCACTGCATGGGGTTTTTCTCGAAACTGATCAAAAGCATTAAAAGGAACTCAGTCACGCCTGATTCTATTCACATCGAACGAAAACACAGAAAATGGGACTTAATTTCATTTAAGGCTTTTAACTATAGTACAGCTGTCAATGGACCCTTTTCACGAAACAATTACTTATTCAACGACATCGTTTGGTAATCTTCTACACCGAAGTTTAACCAAATCGTTCAGGAAATATGGAAATTTTTGGTAGAAATTCATTTACGACCTTAAGCATACCTGTCGTCGCGAGGATTTCCACGGAATTTACTCCCGCTTTCGCAAAAAAAAAAAAAAAATTCTGTAAGCAGTTCCTATGCGGCGAAATTTCGGCAGACTGTTTAGTAGCTGACACGAGTTCAGGAACTGATATGTGACTTTCTTTTTACTGTCTAAACGTTGCGTAATAAACTGCGAATACGCGCATTACATTACACTTCATACTCGCACGTCTGATACCTACTGTTTGAGAACGCAATTGTCTAATGATCTGTGACAACAACTGACGGTCCAGTGCCTGAGGTGTGCTTACTACACACGACGTTTCGGCAACTGGCTCTACTTTCATCATCATGTGAAAAAGATACTGTAAACTTTTTCTGCAAGGTCCAAAAAACGAGCTAATACCCACCAGGGCATAGAGATAAACTCGGCATTACCTCCACATGCAGATGGCAGCACAGTCACCTTCCGTTAACTTGTACGTATTATTTACAACACAAACACCACACAGCTACACCGTATTAGTGTTATGAGTATCAACACGTTCTGTTACAGTTACAGGATCATAACATCTGCATCTCGGTACATGTATTGAAGCTTTCGTGGCGACAGAATTCAATAAAATCTTAAACGTCAGACAGCGGCGTCAGTTTGTGAAAATCTCCAACGTTTCAGGGTCTCACTGCGTCCCCATCTGGAAGGTGCTATTGATGGTTTACAAAGCAATCAGTAGCATTTACCACCTAAACACGTGAAGCTACATACCATAATAGGTACAGATTTGGGGTTGCAGGTACATTCTGCTGATAGGTACTGTTATAAGTAAAGGACTGACAAATGATATAACCAATGGCATCCACCTGCAAAGCAATCCATTATAAAGCCGTTAAAAAAAAGTACATTTTTCAGGTAAAAATCCGACTAATGCACCAATATATGTTAAAACCACTTTATTCACAATGTTACACCCCTAAAAGTTTCAGCCCTCAAGGGGCAGCAGTACAACACTTTGCTGCTTGCAGTTGACATTTACATCTGGACACGCGTGAAACGTATCAGTACTGCCTGAGGATGGCGCCCTGAGGGCTGAAACATGTAGGGGCGTACCACAGTATGAATAAAAAGTAGCTACAACATCTAGAAGGCGTGGCTGTGGTTATTAAATGCCCTTTAAAATCCGCAACACCTATAGACCATATATATATATATAAACATATGTGTGTGTGTGATTGTAACTAAGGGCATTAATCTGTTACACCGTTTCCTACTTTTTTAATCCAAGATTCTCTTAACCCGTCCGCACGTCATGCAAACATTTGTGACAGCAGGGGTAGAACTCCACACTTTCTTAACCTCGGAATTGTATTAAAATGAGTGATCAGCTTCATGACCCGACTACTTTCCTAACTACGAAAGGTCGAACAGCAGGACAGATGGGTCCCTGAGCCGGCCTGTTACGCAAAAGAAAAAAAATCGCTTGCCCCTTCTGAGAAATGAGGTATGATTCATCGGTTGTCCAGCACGCAGGCTAGTCACTTGACGATAAACATCAATCCTGTAAAGCCCAGTGATTACTATATGTACCGCCAGGTTTAGCATTAAACATGCCGCTTACTCGTCATAGAGTGCCTTGGTGTGTTTTGTACTGTTCTTAGAACAAAGCGTCATTAGTTCTACACGCATGAGTAATAGATCAGTTTCTACTGTGTTTACTGCGCGGTACGAAGTCTTAAAATATGTTTCAGGTTTATCTTTGTCTTTAAATAGTTAGTAAGTCCTTAGTCTAAAAGTCTGTTACAGGTCCTTTGACCCGCAGCAAAGCATCTAAACCAAAAGTGATATGTGTAGTTATGTCGGTTTTTATACGATATCTCATAACGGGATGAATTCCATAAACATAAAGCAACTAAAGTTTATAAACTGTTGAATATTTTTAAAATTCCATGTAACAAATATTGACAAGTGCGTTCATAAATTAATTTTATGACTTTCAATTGTCGGTACAGTAAGTCAGCTACAACGTGAAAACGTAGCTCTAGAAATAGAGTGATGCTAAACTCAGTTTTTTATGTTTTGCTCACCGTGCATCTCAGTGTAATCTTAGTAATTAACCAACTTAATGTACAAATTCTTTTTTAAAATAAGTTTATTATATTCCTCTACATGTTTCGAGCACTATTGTGCTCATCATCAAGAGGTCAAAATTGTATTATACGGAATCTGGTATCATCACCCTCTGTAGGTGGCCGTCCCGTGCACAGGTTGAGAGCCTGTGCATGGGACGGCCACCTACAGGTGTGGTGATAAGAGATGCTGTATAATACAATTTTGACCTCCTGATGATGAGCACAAGAGTGCTCGAAACATGTAGAGGCATATAATTAACTTATTATAAAACAAGAATTTGTGCATTAAGTTGGTTAATTACCAAGATTAACCTCAGTGTTAGTGGCATCTCCTTGTGTTTAGGTTCAATGAACCACCAACTCTTCCCTGTATAGTGCAGAACTCCCGGGCCAGCTGTTGTAAATATATCAGTTCAAATGCATAAATATTTATGGAAGTTAACTGTGGCAAAATGCATTTAGAAGCAAAAATACAAAACTCAAATTTTCAGCTGTCGTTGCTGTTGTAATGGCACACCCAACTTTACGGTTAAACTGCTGATGCACAATTTGATCTCACTTAAGATTATGCAGTCAATGCATGGGTTTGTTTTAATGCATGACCACCATCAATGGTCAGAGACCGGACAAGTATTTCTCAATGAAGCACAATCTTTATTAAGCGGGTCTTACATTATCATTGCATATGTGATTTCTCATTAAATTTCACTAGCAGTTTCAACACCCTTCACAGAGATTAATTTAATACGAGGCAACAAAAGATGCTTACTGAATTTTAGAGCAATAACACTTATTTGTCTTGGTTTTATATCGGTTTGAACACCGTGGAACAGTACTATATGCACAGAGAAGAAATAAGAGGCATGCAATTCAATAACAAATACACAATTAGCCCTTAACCAATAGCTCTTCATATGATATCAACAACACAGAAGGAGGCACCATACAAAACCAAAACCTACTAACCACAATAGCAATCTCCCATCTGTGCCAGCCAATTACCAAACGCAGCAGACCGCCAGATGACACACCTCGCACAAAACACACCGTCATGTGCCTAATAAATAAGTAACCTAAAATCTTATAAAAATCAACCAGTGGACACAGAAGATCTCAGAACAATAAAATACTTCGTCAGCAAACTGCCTGAAAAATTTGTATTAGGTCAAACAATATCGCACAAAAATATCAGACTCATATCTCTCTTCACATCACACACCCCCAACTGCAAAACATCTCACTGAATGCCGAGTAACATATTCCCCTGCACTAAGTAAAGTACGTTTATATCAGAAAATAAATATTCATATTGCAATAATTTAACATAAAATTAACAAATATGACATTTTCATGTTGCAGACAACATATACCTAAAGGAGACAAACAGCTACACACACAGATTACAATTGTGACGTGATGATGAATACAGTAATACAGTGATGGAGCACCTCGCATACTTTGACGCCGCCCTCCACCTCATCCGCCTTCGGTGACCATTTTGTACCGCACGTTCCTCGATCCACGTCTCGATAAATTTCTTCTTCTTCTTTCTGTTTTTGGAATTTAAAATTACGTTCTGGCGAACGGGACCCTGGAACAGAGTCCTCGTGTCGTCGCTGGTAAAGCAAGCTTGCATATTTTATTGTGGTATTGACTTCTACCATCGACATGCATGTTTTTTCTTTGTTTATTTGTGTTCTTGTCGCACGGAGCGGAAGACATGAAGCTTCGGCGTGGACTTGTGTCATACTGACTTCGATTTTCGTTGTCATGCTGTCAAGTTTAACAAATACACTTACATATTTTGATACAATTATGTAATGTCAACCAACAACATTCACTTTTCAAATTAATTTTTTTAAATTCAATTCTTCTTGTCTTCTTGATGTTTCGAACATCTTATGTTCATCATCAAGAAGAACTTATTTTACATGCAGTTTTATATGGTATGTTTTCCATGTATTTATACAAGCATTCAAGCAAGTTGAAGGAGCACATCCTCTGCATATAAAATATGGCCTTCCTGATGATGAGCATAAGATGTTCGAAACATGCAGAAAACAAGAGGAACTGAATAAAACTAATTGGAAAAGTGCATTTGTTTGTTAAAATTATATAATTGTATCACAACGCACGATACAAAAAACATAAAATTATTATTCAACATCACAAATCCGATTTAGCAAAACAGTCAATATACCAGCACCATAAGATCTTCCATTCTGATAATAAAGTACCAATAAATAAGAAACCAAATCTAAACCGTCCCAACCCAACAAAATACTAATCACATTAGGACTAATAATCAGAAACATTATAGAAACAACAAATATTAAAACCAATTAAATAAACCTAATGATATTCAAATCACCAAACGTATAATCATCACTATAAAGAATAACCAAGGAAGAAATAATAAAAAAACTCCCACAAACAATTATACCTTGTGAAAAGGAAAATACCAACAACGTATACGTAAGGAAAAACGTATACTGGGATTATGAGGCGCCACTTTGACAATAAATTACGTCAGAATCTGAGCGATACCATCTTCTTTTTCCTTTTTCTTTTTTTTTTCTTCTTCTTCCACTAGCTTTGCAACCTTTGTGGCCTTTGGTTTTCTCAGCCAGGTCATTCCAAGGCTTCTTCTTTAGTGCCACTTCTTTCCAGTTTCAAACACTCATCACATTCTTTTCTTCACACACATCATGCAACCATAAAATTCTTGGTAATCCTTAAATCGGCTCCTCATTTCTTTCCATTCTGATATGCCTTTTACCCTCCTTGAGGATTACATTCTATATATGTGGTCGGACCATCTTATCCTTGGAGCTTAAACAATCTTCCTTCTGCTCCATTAAGTAGACAATTGAGTTCAGAATTAACCGAGGGATCCATTTTTTTTTCCGGTTGCACTGCGGTCCAACGCGGGCCATGGCCTCCTCATTCTTGAGATTTCTAGATCACATATAACGACACACCATAGAAGGTAGGACAGTCCTCTGGACGAGTGATCAGTACGTCGCAGACTTCTACTTGACAAAATACTCAGCACTCACAATAGACTTATATCCTCGCCCCGATGGGGTTAAAACCCACAATCTCAGCAGGCGAGAGGCCGCACACCTACAAGTTAGACCGCGCGGCCACTGGGATAGGCTGAGCGATACTATAAACGGAGAAGTATACGCATGTACTATAGAGAGCACTGCATTTCAGCTATTGCAGTGTTAAAAGGCAACAAAATATTGTCTTGTTTCAGTCCAACGCAACAATATATTTTATTTTATTTTCCTCTTGACGACATGTTTCGGTCAATTGATAATCATCAGGTCATTTTACAAAACTTAGAATAAGGTGCCTAATGATGTTCAACTGGCCGAAACATGTCGTCAGAATAAAAATAAAATAAAATACTTTTTTTTTGTTTGACTGAAACCAGAAATTATGGGTTGTTGTCTTTTAGTTTAATAAACACACAGGGATGTATTCTATAATAAATAATACACGATTGCTCAAAATTTGCCTCCATTGTTACAATACCACTTGCAGCCTTTCGATTAGATTACATTTTATAGGAATTCAGTTCTACTAATTGATTTAACCTAAGTAATATACAACTTTACCAATAGTGTATTTTGTATGTAGACATGACAGCAGTAATTCTACTTCGGAAAGGATCTAATTTTCAGGTCTTCAATAAGGAATTATTGACTTGCCTGTAGTTATCAAACACATCATTTCCACCACTGTCCCTGTTACTCCAATGGACACTGTGGTACGAGGTTGTGTACACAGCTGTTGTGTTCACTACTGCACCACCTTCATCTCAATACACTTATTATTTTCTAATTTATCTTGTGTATTCATAAGCGTTTCGTTATTTTTTATATCTAATATTAACCAACAATTTTTTTTCACAAATATATCTGTTATATCACCTGCACTGTCCACAGGATCAATGATGCGATACGATCACCACCATTAGTAGAACTGTACGCGTCGTTACACACGGTTACACTCGTACTGTTTCTACCAATATCTGGCTAGTAATCGAATTTGTAATGCTAGAATGACGAGAAGTAGAAATGGAAACGGGCATTAATACCGCTGGAGAAAAACCCCCGAGGGCCCATACGATTTCATACGCCGTGTACCGATGGCCAATCTATTTACCGTTCATTAATATCGAGTGATGATTAAATGTTGCCAGTTGTGCTTAATTTCATATGTAAATGAGAGCTATGTAAATATTAAAGCATGTGAGCAAATAAAATCAATGAATGCATACATAGATATGTCCATAAATTTTTGATTCCAGAACGTTTTCCAAAATGTACCTAAGTACCTTCTGTTCTAAAAGTGTTCATGCAGCAGACAATACCCTAATAAATCTTATGTTTATTGGACTATGCATCATTGCAACAGTTGAAAACAAAAGACCAACTTGGTGTCACTTGCTATTTTTATTCCACTTCTTAGGAGCTCAACATGTTTCGGACTTTAATATATCCATCATCAGGAGCTTACGACTATTCTGTTGAATTACCACATTGGTCGTATTGTTCTTGGTTCGATGTGTGTTGGTGTTTCAGTGTGGTTGGGTTGGCGTGGTATCCGTGTTGCAGGCTGAAGCACCATACCACGCCAACCCAACCACACCGAAACACCAACACACATCGAACCAAGAACACATGACCAACGTGGTAATTCAACAGAATAGTCTTAAGCTCCTGATGACGGATATATTAATGTCCGAATCATGTTGAGCGCATAAGAAGTGGAATAAATACGAGTATAACAAGTGACATCAAGTTGGTCTTTTGTTTTCAAATATCCTAATGATTTGGGGGTTGCTTGCTTGGTATAATACTTTAGGTCATGTATCAAACACATTAATTATCATCACACTATTAAAAATAGTACAGAACAGAGTTTGCATAAGTTTTCCAAAAATCGGGAGCCACCTCAAAATTATAGGAGCCAGAAGGGCAACATGTAGCAAGATACATGGGGAGGACCCACAAATTTTAGGACCCCACGTACAAGTTTTAGTTGCCATGTCGACCTTTTGCACATATGCAGCAGGATTTGCCACAGAACTTTCAACTTTTAGCAGCACTGCATTGCTGTGTGTTGCAACTTATCGGAACTGCCCACACGAGACAGTTTTCATATTGTGTGTCAGTGGTCAGTCAGAGATTGCTCGGAAACGTCATGGAAAATCAGCTACTGTAACAATAAAATGTTTAATTACTTCATTTTAGACTAATTACATCCGGCGACATTTGTACTGCCCACTCAAAATTTCAGGTTTTATCTTGTTAATTGCTTATGTGGCCTTTAGTTAGTGGCCACTCCTGCAACGATATTAAGTGAGTCTGTTGTTTGTGTGGCATCTCAATCGACAAAATGGGAAAGCGGTTAGGGGTGGAAGAAAGGGAAGCGTAACTACAGTACAGTAATGTGACATTCCAAATAAAACTATGGAAAGAAGCCAGGAGGAATTCGCGCTTATCGTGGTAAAGTTAATAACGGGGTACAAATTTATTTAACAATAACATTCCCAAGCAGGTCATTAGTTACACAACTGTACATCATATAATGTAGGGGACAAGCGTCATTAATAAAAGTGCATAGTGAATAAATTTTTTCCAAAATAATTAATTTGAAAGTTAGAAATTCGTTCCTATGGCAATTATTCTAACTAATTATGTGTTCCTAGTACCCATAAATGACATAAAAATAACGTATTTATTTACTTTGTTACAAATTAAATAATGAAGATGAAACACTGAGTCTCAAATCAAAATAACATCTTTTGTTTTTCCTACTATTAAACTACTCAACTGAAAGACTTATCACAATATTACATTTATTCAAAGCAAATTCGATACACTAGCATTAGTGTGCAAAATGTTATTTAGTTTTCACTGTCTTCTTCCCTTCTTATTCTGACCTCTTGTTCGGAATCACTTTAGGTGTAGAGGGTTACTGTCGCACCTGATCACACTCAATGACACTACACACACCACTCGGTGGGACTCCTCCGGAAGAGAGATCGGCCCGTAGTAGAGACCTCTACCTTACAACACACAACACAAGAAACAAGCATTCATGCACCCGGCAGGACTCGGACCCACAATCCCAGTAAGCCAGCGGCCACAGACCCCGCCTTAGACCGCGTGGTTAGAGGGATAGGAATTTTAAGTATCCTACTGTCAATATAATTTAGTATATTGCAAGTTATAAAAATTAGAGCCATTTGAAGTCAGTAAGTGAATATACAGGACAAAGGCCGAAAGGTTAATTCACAAACAGGTGCTCCTTACAGTTTGATGTGGAAAGCTCGGGATTTAATTTTACATCTTTGGTCTAGAATGAAATTCTGAGAAAACTTAAGTACTTTTTCATGTTTCGTCTACACATCCTTCGAAAACGTTGCAATTCAGACACGTGTGAAATACAATATAAACAAGAAAATCTAAATTCGTGAAGAAATTAAGAGCAGATCAGTTTCGGGGGAATGTCCAATATCTTTAACCCCATATATTTGAGTATTATCATTTGCTATGTCAGGATTAGAAGGCACAGAATTACGAGTATTTCGTAGAGTTGTGTCTCTTGCTGCTTACAGACTTATAACTTGGTCTCTCAAATTAAGGGAAGAACAAAGACTGAAGGTTTCCGGTAACAGGGTGCTGAGGAAGAAATTTGGACATAAGAGGGAGGAAGTAACAGGAAACTGTAGAAAACTTCATAATGAGGAGATTTGTAATTTGTTTACCTCACCAGGTATTACTCTAGGGGTGAAATCAAGGAGGATGAGACGGGCGGGGAAGTTGCACGTATGGCACATAAAAGTAACGCCTTGAGGATTTTGGTGGGTAAACTTGAAGGAAATAGACTATTAGGAAAACCCAAGAATTGATATAAGCAAAACATTCACCAAGAGATGCAAGACACACACAATATAACACTGAGGCGCTTTCGCTTAGACATTTTTGCCGTGGAAATCAGTAACTATTAAACATTTTGATTATGAGTTTATAGCCGTAGTTATCCAAGATGCAAAGCGCATGCGCCGTATTATATTGTCATCTGTGACCTGTCTGGCTCTACCACGTTTTCTACATTATCTCATGAAAGACACGATTTTCTGAATAGAAATTTATTGAATGTAACGTTAGTGTTTTTTATTTTCTTTACAACTTTTTTCCGAAACATTTCTCATTCCAAGAAGAATTTAGCAATATATTATCATAAATGTACTTATGTATTCACGTGTAAAGTCTCCGTTATTCTTGTCAGATGTTAATGAAACTTGAATTGTCTGCACAGACTTTTGAAAAATAATCAAACATCAAATTTAATTTTAAAAAACCGTCCAGGGGGAGCCGAGGTGTTCCATGCGGACAGACAGACAAAATTACAAAGATAATAGTCACTTTCCGCAGTTTTGCGAAAGCGTCTAAAAGTAATTCTAAATAGACTGGCATGAGGCTGGCGTAAACTGGATCAATCTGACGCAGCTACAAGAGCAAATGTCTGGCCGCTGTGAACATGGTAGTTCCCATAAAATGCGGGACGTTTCTTGGCTAGCTGAGGTACTATTTAGCTTCTCAAGATAGAGTCCATGTCGTATAGTTACCTTTACTTCCGAAGACGCTCTGATTGAACGCGTCGGTCACAATAAGCCAGCTCAGTGCACTGATGGTTGAACGTGTGGTGGTACTGCCTGACTTACCGGAAACCATTCAGTAATGTCTGTTTTGTGTACAACGTAAGCGTACATTTTTTTGTACGGTGTTTCAATCAACTGGAAAACGTTTTTCCGGCTTTCAGTCGTCTGAGCGCCTGGGTAATTGGAATCAGTTTGGTGAATGAAAAATTTTTCCAGATGAATGATAATACTATTTCCTCACGGTCAGTCAGGAACACGAAAGGACGGCCAGACCTCATATCGAAGTGATTGATTACGTTCTGAGAATGGATATTAAATCATCAATCTATGGTCCGTGAGCCATTCATTTCCAAGATATCCACTGACCATGGGACAGGAACATTTTTTTTTCTCTATTGTGTCCCACAAGCTTCCGAGTTCGTCATTATTTCGCGGATTTGCTTTTTATGTTAAATCTGAATAATCTTGCGACACAATGACCAAAAGATTATACTGTAAATCATGGCTCAAAAATAGTTCTGCGGAGGAATTTTATCCTCCTTCTGTTCAACAAAAATATTTGTTAGAAAAGTTTTAATTCCACTGTGAAAATCGAAAATAGTACGAATTCTCGGATAATTCACAAACAGCTCGGAATTTATTCTATAAATAAGCGACTGCCACCTTCTTAAAAGACAGCATACTCCACGCATTCAGATAATAACAATGGTCGTGTGCAGCACTGATGTTCATCTAAGGATACTAGACATTAGAACTAACAACTGCGCTAATGCTACCCACAACACAGGCTGAGCCATAACAAGGGTGCAGCAAACGAAGCACATGTCTAGGAGCAGCATACATTTTTCCCCATAGCGCAACAGCCCCTAGTGGGCCTGGGCCTCCTCATTATTGAGGCTTCAAGATCACACTCAGACACACCACTAGCGTTTCGACTCATCTGGACGAATGATCAGCCCAAAAGCACAGGTCTCTACTTGACAACACACAACACTCACAAAAGACAGATAGCCATGCCGCCGGCGGGATTCGAACTCGCAAGCGAGCGGCCGCAGACCCGCCACTGTGATCGTGGATTTTGGGGAATAAAATTAAAATTGGAAATAACAAGTGTGTTAATGTGTCAAATGCTACACATAAAGTAAATAGTAGTAGAAATATAGGACATACATATTTATTGAAAAGTACTGACCTATGAATATGGTTAAGATATTGTTAACGTAAACACCACAGACCAACCCATGTGGCTGTGTGACAAGTGACACACGCGAATAAAGGAATTTAAGAATTGTTTTTTTTATTTTCCGGCCGCCGGGGGCAAAGCATTTCAGTAACATATACCAGAAGCGCAAAACCTTACTTACTGTCGTGTGTATCGTTAACAATGTTATCAAAGCCCAACTACATTTACATGACTTTCGCCTTGTATTTCTGTATTCAATCCAGTGTTGGTGTTTCACTCTTGCCCGCACACAAACACAAACTTCCCCGTTGCACACTCTTGGTCTGTGTACATGCACTATAACACACAATCCATCGTGGAAAAAGAGAACAGTGCTACTGTTGCCCACTCACTCACTGACAAACACACCTGTATTTTCCATCTATCGGCAGAAACGAACCAGGCTCCCAGTTCACACAACAGCTACTTGAAAAAGAAATCAATTTGCCTTTGGCAGAATCAGATACATACTGTTAATGATCTGAAAATTCTTTTCGCTCAAAACTGGAATGTAGTCCTACAAAATGTCAAACGCTCTACTTTACAGCTAAGTATAAAGTTTGCACGGCTTAAAAGCAGCCATTTACGTGGGAAATGACGTCCTGTTTTGATGGATTTAACTGATTTTTAGCCTACAACGCTCCGAACAACACGGATGTACATTAAACTAGGAATAACTCATTTTCGGAGAAAACATAATGCATGAAGTATTTATGTGAAGAAAACGCCATATACCAAATAACTAATTACAAATCAAAATAAAATGAAGTAACATGCGGAATGTCTCGACATGTCGGCACATCCCCAGTGTTATATCCGAATCTCCCACGGTTACACGATTATAAAGGGCTGCACCTTTCAAATCTGAAGCTTATTCTTAGCTTAACCTTATGAAGCCTACTGGTTACGTGATGCACCAATAGGTTTAACAATCAAGTATTTTACATTCTGCCCACACTGTATTTATGTGTTTTGTATTTATCTGAGAACAAACAGCGACTTTTGCCACTTACAGCATAAACTGATTGGTTTTTATAACTGAGATGAAAAGTGTTTACAGCGCGGTACGGACTGGGTCTTTAAATAGAGCGGTCTGCGCTTCCTCATTAAAGGGTTAAACAAAGTTCTCTGGAGGTTGCATGCCGTCATCACAAGCATTCTGAATCCATAAAAAACCTACTGCATCTAGTGGAATTATTGTTTTGTACGGCGTAATTATTGCAACGCGCTTTTTGTTGGAGTATGAAACATTTGAACGTTTGTATCAAACCATTCCTTTTGATATTCAGAATTGCAAAATTAGGAGTCTTCGACCTTGAATGTTCCTCGCCAAATACCGGACTACTTTCTGAATAGTTTCGATTTTCCTTCATGATAGTGTAGATGATTCCGAAGCACCAGATGCTGAAAAGTGTCTAGATCTCCAAGTTGTCCAGATCAGCCTAAATGACCTTAAAGTAGTCAACAGGACAAGGTGTAGCGATAAACTGGATGTTAATTGTACTTAATATTTATGGTATAGTGAAAAATCGAAACATTTATTACCACGTCGATGATGTGTCATACTGCAGAAATTTAATTCAAGACCAAGGAGACTCAGTTACCCACTGGCTAGAAAACTGCGGGGTCCCACGCTCAGTCTAGAGGTCACAAAGGAAAAAATAATTCCTATGAATGTTTGGAATAGAAAAGTGTCCTGCATATCGTTTCAAGACTACGTTATATCAGGTCATTAATCGTGCTTAAAATATTTGATTACATTATTTGTAGTAGACTCCAGTTGAAATGTGATGGCACACGGTGACGCAATGGAGGGGAAGTGAAGAGAAACCTGGCGAATGGAGCAGTACCCTTCACACTTTCTCGGAACATGGTGTATCCAGCATTACAACCGCTGATGGCGCACACTTCGGCTGCTAGTATTCGACTGAACTGAGGCCCCGCCGATTTAAATGGACTCGTCCGTTTTTCCGAAAGTCGAACTCTGGTTTCTGTGTGCGTGCCATCACATTTCAACTGGCCTCTACTACGTATGGTCTCAGCGAAAGCGGACTTTACATCACATGGTTTTATTAGATTTTAAATTTTATTCCGGTCAGACCTACTTTAGTTCATCTTCGTAGAATTTTAAATTCAGACACTTTCCTTGATGATGCTGTGTGTTATATGAACCGTAATTTATATCTGGTTCTTTTCAGCTTCAAAGCTACGAACAGAGTTAAGTGGGCATTAGAATTATAGTTAAGTAATATTCGATTACAATTACAGAATACTTAGCAATGAGTATTAGTTCCATATTAGTCTTTCGTTTCTGACAGGCAAAGACGTTTCTTCAGATCTCTATGAAAAACATAAAACGTTATTCATGACTTTCAAATAATAAGAAATATCTTCATTAATTTGACTTACAGAAGAAGCGGACTTCTTTAATCAAAAGCATAACACCTAACGTCGCGGCAAGTTTCATTACGATGTCTTGCATGGATGGGTTTCGGAAAAGGGCACTTTACGTTATTAAACCTCTGCCGTTTATCCTCTGCTATAAATTGAATCGATCCCAAGTACACATAAAGTGTGAAATTTGAATTTTCACGCTGCAGGTTCTGCAACTCACCGAGAAACATTCCGAGAGGTAAAAGAAAGGCGATTCCACTGTAGTCCATATAGCGTTTAAAGAGCTCTGCGTGCCTTAATCACATTTCCTGACCCGATATTTGTTCACACGGATAACGTTATGCTTGCCTCTTACTGGAAGATGCGCAATGAGTTTCGCTAAATGATTCTATAAACCTGAACTCCCTACTATAAAGCTCTGCCACATACGATAAAACTATCTTGATAAGATGGGTGATATTAAATACAGAGTTCCAAGTCTATGGCGGGACAATTAAATTAAGATATCTAAACTCTATGTGTATTTCTGTTAAAAGCTTTGTGGAAATTATAGTGTGTGATGTAACAAAACTCACAGCTCAGAAAGGAAAAGTAAATAAGAATCTAATTAAATTGTAATTAAGGAAAACGTGATGCCTTTATCTATCGAATTATTGTGTACCAAAATGTAAACAGTAGAACATATGCAATTCCGTATTATCGACATGTTGGTGTTTAGCGTCTCATGACACATGAATAAAAATTAAGATTAGCAAATTTTAATGTCAGCTGCTAAATATTCAGGAGTGTTATAACAATAGTTCGATGTTTAAAAAATGTAGAAATTTCAGCCATTAATAAGCAAGGTTGCAAGTATGTAAAACTTCAAAACATACAAGAATTCAAGTGTTGCAGCAAAGACAGGATATTTTTGCATAAACACGTCTGATAAGTTTACTGAAATTATTCGCGGGTAATCTCGCAAAACGATTAACTGAATTGGTGGCTTCTAGTTTATGGACTGCTTTGTGAAAGACGTTACTGATGGAAATATATAGGGAAGGATAGAAATGACGGAAAGATGATGAAAAAGACGTAAGCATCTACTGGATGGCGTTAAGGAAAAAAGAAGATACTGGATATTGAAAGGGGAAGCAATGGATTGCACTATGTGGGGAACTCGTTTTGGAAGAGGCTATGGACCTGTCATAAGATGGACTACAGAAAGATTGAAACCCTGCAAAATGTGAAAACACCATAATAGACCGTTGTAAGATGAAACGCTCTGTGACAAAGGATCCACTTTTGCAGCTGTACAGAATGAAACGTGTGCTTATTGTTTCAAATTTATCTCAGAAATCACTGTGCTGTTTCGGAAAATTATTTAAACAAGTAACTTCGAAGGAACTCTCTTTGAGACTTACCTTCAAGATTTTTACTTCAGAAGTACAACTTATCCTTGAATCGATGAGTATCCAATTATGTCAGGTAATATTCACTACACAAAAATGAAAATGTCAAATATTAACCCCGTATTCCACCCTCTAAACGTTAGCACCAAGTACAAAAGTCCTAAATATTATTTAAATGCATGCGCCAAACTCATGCGTTTTATTTCAGCCGAAACATGCCTAAAAAGGCTAATTTTAAGACAATTTTACAGTGTATTAAGCGTCCACTACTGAAACTTTTGTCCTGCTTCCGAAGCGAAACGTACTTGTTCTCCCCTTTGCTTGCAACGACCTGCCCATATCCTGACATCAGACAGGCTGAATGCGTAAACGAAACGCACATTATTAATGTCACTGCAGAGATGTCAATGCCTGCTGTCAGTGAGGGTCGCAGACAGCGTGTATATTCAGCAGATGTGCGTTCAGTCATACGAAGAAATCTTACTGTTCCTGGAACAAAACCAGTGACAATGTGTTAGCTCATTGCACGTTACAAGCCACCCATTGATCTGAAAGGTACATAGCTATGTAGCCCATAATGTCTCAATATTAAAACCATGGTCATTTTCAGCACCTTCAAATTTACCATATTTTATTCTTGCTGAAATATAAGTAAAGTAGGGGAAGAAATCGTGTAAAGAAAAACCAACTTGATGCATAACTTATTCTTAGTATATTTCGTCAACCTCTACATGTTTCGGACGTATCTAGATCCATCATCAGGAAGTACAAACGTATGCATACCACATTTGTCACTTATTATTCTTTTTAAATGACTGTCTGCTGTTCTGGATGGATTGGAACCAAACTAGAACAACAGAACACGAGAGAACTACTCCAGCGCAGTCTCAGTGCTGCAAGAAACATCAACAACGCTGCAGTGCTTCATAACGTTACGAGTTCTCTGGTCACACGAGTCAGAAAATTTATCTATGCAGACGGAGTGAAAACTTCGAACAACTTATTTGAGTGCTGAACGTCGAATCTGTAACTGTACATTTAACAATATAGCTCAATAAATGCACAATGCTCCTCTTTACTTTTAATGTATTTACTGTAATTTAAAAACTCAACTCTTGAACCGTTGCCAATCGGACCCATCATGTGTATATGAAGCTTTTGACCCAGCATCACCTCTGGAATTAAGTCCCGAAATATTGACCTTAAATCCTGGGACATCCTCTACATACACATATTTATATATAGTTATAAACGACAAGGGAAAGTACCGAGACTCGAAACAAAGGAAATTCCTTACATTTAGTCGAGGACTATGAAATGCAAGATGTCGTTTCAACCGGCCAACGGCGTGCTACCATAAAGACATTTTTGTTTATGAATGCACGTGCTTCTCATTATATTCTAGCTGATCTGCATTGCCGGTGTTATGTACAGTCAGCTATTGTACAGGAATATAAGAGATTTCAACCAAAATTTTTAAAAGAATTATCGAAATTTTTCAGTGTATTTTGTTCTTATTCTTTACTTAATGAAACCCGAACCAAAATGATATGGACGATAATAAAGAATGAACTGGGAAAATATTTGGAAGTGGCAACTGCCTGGACACACTGAAGAAAACCACTAAAATTCTCAGGCAGTATAGAGGTTCTTCGGACCGAGATTTGCTCTCGGAACTCTCAAAATAAGAGAGAGAAACATGGCTCCGTTGATTCCAAATTTTGGTTTCTCTACGTGATTAACGTGAGGATTCGACTGTAATTTCAAACTGAGAGGCTTGTGGAAGTATTTCTGTGCTCCACAACTGAAAATAAATTTGAACAGGGTCACACATTTGGAGACATATCATTAAGAATTTTGGAGGCAAAAGTACACTAAAACATGTTTCAAGCACAGTACATAATCATAACACTGTTACCTATGTCATCCTTGCTCGATCACTTTTTAGGGCATGACCTACTGATTCGATTTTAAGACTTCTGACCTAACTGACGTAAATTTGGGTTGCGGTGTGTGTTGGTTTGTGCCAAAACACAGAACTCTCGGCATTCTCCGTATGAGAATTATTTATTGTATTCTGATTTACTTAGAACGTTATACAATTCTTTTTTACTTTCAAAAGCGGACCCTAGAGGAATATCGACATTCCATTCTGGATTTCGAGCATTTGCAGGTATGGTGATGGGAGGGGTTGGCGTTGGTGGTGCGAACGTGTACATATGCTTCCAAGAACTTTCAGATTCATGCCCTATGCAAAAACTGTAAAGATAATTCTGAAATAATATTTTCACGACAAAAGATGATACCAACAACTCGCATTCAAAAGAGCAGTTCTGACGGTGTATTCTTTAGACTTCAAAAGGAAATCGTGTCAGTTGACGACAAAGACACTTCGTGTTGCGTTATATTAATCATGGTTAGCTTTAATGCACTTCATAAAGAGAGGTCTGGAACATATCGAGAGAAAGAGATGGAAATAAGAGAATTACACAACTATCGAGATAAAACGAACAACCGTTCTACCCTACCTGCTCGCAGTCATGATAATCATGTCCACCGAAACTTTTAATCAGTTCTACGGTAAGTTAATACGAGAATTATGAAGCGTGTGCTACGTACAGAGGGCTGTGGTGCCCATGTTAAGAAAGCAAGATACTTATAAAAATACGCCGGTGTTATTGCTCGTACACGTAATAAAGAATAATATTTTTCAGAAGCACATCTATTAAAGTACAGTGGATACTCTACTGACCACCTGTTAATAGATTCAGAGTTCCAAACCTTGCCCACAGGGCGTGTTCATGTGTTTCTCTTGACTCCTGCTTTATCATAATTATTACTTTCATAATCAGCAATAATTGGTTCTACTGGACATACAAACTGCTTGGTACGAAGTAAGAGTCAAACGTTAATTAACTGAGGCTTTAAGTGTCTATAATTCACACACAAATTAATAAAGTATAAGAATAAAACGTGTTAAAGTGCCCTGTGTATGCGATGTATACTAAGTGTAAACTTTGCTCATTCCTAAATCAATCCTGTAAACAATATCACTGCTTACTGGCCAATTTCGCAATTGTCATAATGTATTTGTAGGAAGTCTAACTAATATTCTAGTAACTGGAAGCGCAAATTTAACAATATTAATGCCAAAGCAATCTAGAAATGAAGAAGCTGATTTAGATCCTTCCCATTTCAGGTACTCGGCATACTTCTCGAAGGTTCAGCTCGATGTTCTTGTCAGTAATCCATTTTGGCTTCTTGAGACATCGCTCCTTACGTAATCGATCCATCTGCTTGGCTTGCTGCAGGCCCGCAGATTCCAAATACGTCTCTGTTCAGTGGGTTTAGTGAAACATAATCCTGCAAAAGTATATAGGGTACATAAAATTGCAGTATCAAGACAGTAACTGTCACAATTCAACAGTAATTCCGGGTGTTCTATTTCGGTTCCTTATGGCGAATTATTAGGGATTTAAGCTTTCTTAATAAACAAGACAGAGCGACTGACACAGGGACCCCGTCCCTCCGTCTGTTTATGGCGTAATATAGGGGACTAAACCATTCTTTTCGGATTTTAAAGAAATTTAGTGTAGAAATTCTTTACAAAATATCACACAAGGGAGATTTTCGTGAAAATAGTTGCAGTTGCAGTCTTGACCAACATTCGGTAAAAAACGTCGCCATCTAACACCATTCAGTCAGTACAAATTTCAAGAAAATCGGTGCAATGAAAACCATACTGCTATTTCAAATAGTTAATGAAATTACGACCGTATTCTCCACATCGTAGATCAGAGTGGGACAATATTCGAAACAAGGGGGTTTTGATAAATTATAGTGTTTGTGTGGGTTTCGTAAAAATCGGAGGAGAGAGAGAGAGAGAGAGAGCCCTACTTTACTTTGGGCCGTATATAAATTAATGTCTGCACTTTCCATATTTATGTTCTTAGGTGCGTAAAACTAAAGAAACAAGTCGCATATAATAATGTTCAGCGTTTGTAAGTTTCGTGAATATCGGCGCAGGGAATACTGTGCTTCTCTTCCGGACATAAAAAGAAATTACATTTACAGGTGTACCGTGAAACCATACGTCATTTCGGATATGACAAAAAAGCCTTAGTAAATTCTGTGTAGTACATAATAGAGTAGAGCATTTTCAGTCCTGTTGGAGCAGGTGAACGTTCCCAGACATAATGTGCTGACTGCAACTGTGATCAAGTAAGAAATAACTGACCTGTGCAGGGTATTATCTTAAAATACTTCATATCCTTTCAAGTAGATGTGAAGTATACAAAAAAAGAACCTCCTTAAATTTATTTCTATGACAATTTAGAGTTTAGTTGTAAATTTTATTGAATATTTTAAATTCTTATTATTCCTTTATTGGGAATAATATCTTTTTTGTCCAAAGCCACAACATGTCCTTGTGGACTTCGTGGTCCTCCCTTCTGTGCATGGCAGGAGTTTAACCGACTTCTGAGGTTGGGATGCCCATGAGGCACAGTTACGCTGTCCCGATGATGTGAGTGGTGATAGAGGAAGATGTAGTGCCAGGAGGGTCCTTAAACCTAAATTCTACTAACCTACCCAGACCATGGTCACAGTGGGAATCCTCCCCTTCAGGGAAAATTCCCACGGTAGAGCCGGGAATCGAACCCGGGTCCTCATGATTAGTAGTCTGACCAAGAGGCTGGTCTTATTGGGAATACTATCTAATGTATTTTAATCAGGTGGATTGTGAAGGGGAGGTCTGTTCTATAGCACACTTGCCCTTATGTGTCTGTATCTTCTACCTGATGGTAGAATGAACGGCAAAAACATGTCGTAGAAAACAATAATAATAATAATAACGATAATGAAATGTATAGTGTTAGGGTATTGTGTTAGTGTGGATTGGATACTATTGATGAACTAGCACAAAGGGAAGATGTTACCCAAATTCATTTAGAACACAAGAGCTGTCAAAAAGTAACACTACAGTTTCTTTACGTTATGCTGTTTATTTTGGACATAAAAGTTCAAGAGGGCACGAATTTAACAAAGTGTACTTACGTAGCCTGAAATGCAGTGTAAATAACACTACACCATTAATTGACGGTATCGTGTATTTTATATGACGGGTCCTAACACATACACCGGCATCTTTTGAAATATTTAAAATCCGACTCCCACGTACAGAGCACTTACTCTTATATGTTTTGCCAAAAACCTGGCTCACTTGCAGCGAACATGTTTCAGGACAAAAATATGCCCGTATGTATATGTCCATACATAGTCGTTATGTAGATTTCTTGGCATGAGAACTTGTTGGTATTAAATTTCTCAGAATCTGAGTATATGAATATCAGGCAGGAAATATAGCGAACATGAACTCCACTAACAGGCACGGCGTAACGAGACATAAACAGTCATCAATTATAACGTCTACATTCCTCTGGCCGGTGTTACACAAGTTACTATTTTCAGTTTCAATCCAGTCACAACAAGAAGCAACAAAACATTTGAAACATCTGTTTTTGAAGTGTCCCCATCACGTATCATTCGGGTGATCACATGAACGAGGACGATATCGGTGGGGAAGTGGCAAGTATGCGGAAGACAAAATTGCTGTCAGAGGCTTCGGGGTGAAACCTGGAGGAAAGAGACCAATTGTAAAATCTAGAGTTAGGTGGAGAATATTAAAATAGATCTGAAAGAAAGAGGACAGGATGATGTGTACTACAGTCACCTGTCTCAGGACACTGAACAAGTGGGAGTATCTTGTGAACACGGTAATGAACTTTCGGTTCCACAACGAACTTTCGGGTTCCACAATTACAGTTTGGGTTCCACACCGAAAGTTATGTTTCCACAATAAACGTTCGGGTTCCAAAATGAACGTTCGGTTTCAACAGTGAAAGTTCGTGTTCCAAAATGAACTTTCGGGTTCCACAATTACAGTTTGGGTTCAACACCGAAAGTTCGGTTTCCACAATGAACGTTCGAGTTCCATAGTAAACGTCCGGGTTCTAAACGAACATTCGGTTTCCACAGTGAAAGTTCGGGTTCCACAAGGAACTTTCGGGTTCCATAATAAAATTTCGGGTTCCACGCCGAAAGTTCCGGTTCCACAATGAACGTTCGGGTTTCAAAATGAACGTTCGGTTTCCACAGTGGAAATTCGGTTCCAAAGTGAACGCTCCGGTTCCATACCTGAAGTTCCGGTTCCACAATAAACGTTAGGGTTCTAAAATTAACGTTCGGTTTCAACAATAAACGTTCCGGTTCTACAATAAACATTCGTGTTCCAACTTGAACGTTCTATTTCCACAACGAAAGTTCCGGTTCCGCAATCAAGTCCGGGATCTACATCGAAAGTTCGGGTTCCAAAGTGAAGGTTCGAGTTCCACAATGAAAGTTCGGGTTCGACTATGAATGTTCGGCTCCCACAAAGAACGTTCCGGTACAATAATGAACGTTTTGGTCCCACAATAGAAGTTCGGGTTCCATTAGGTTTTGTTTATTTCCTTACGACTTCAGTAACTAGCAGTTTCGAAGAACAACTGTTCTACAGAATTCAAGAATATCAAAATGTTTACGTTATTTGTCTCGGATTCGAATCAATGAGCCGTGTGAAAGTAAAGTTCCTTTACTTATGCCTTGGGCTTACAGTTCCATATCACTTCAGACAATCTCACTTTCGGTAACAATCTCACCATGTCCAGTACGTACGTACCTATGGGTAATCACACGTTCGCCTCACGGATTTCAGTTAATGCATTTCAAATACCGAACGCCTATGGATGCAGGTATATAACACGTTCCATTAAATTAAGGTTTTTTGTGCGTTACATAGAGTACGTTCAGACTAGAACACTGACCTGATAAATGCACTTTTAACTGAGTTAGGCTTATAAGAGTTTATAGAAACGTGAAATAACTAACTTGAATTTTTCTGAATTAACCGTTAGCATGGTAAGTTATTTAAACTTTCATCGAACCCAACATTAATTCTATCTAAGATTTCAAAAGCACACATAAAAATAAGCCTAAATAATTAAGAATAAATATTGGTTTCTATTAACAGCAGCAGAGAAATATTTACACAACCCAACAAAGCCGTTCACACAATTGTTTTCACGTGAAAGGTGAGAAGAATGAAACACAGATTTAAGCCACTACAGATCTTTCACAAACCGGCGAACCTCGAAATAAGTAAAACGTCAAAATCGAAAACACAGGGCCGGAATAATTTACGGCGCGCTGTGCCAAGCACGCGTCTTCCGTTCGGAGTTACGGAGTGAAATCTGTGATAAGAATGGATGACTGACTTGCCTGTTCAGGTAGTGATACGATACTACAGACATGGCTACGCTGCGATTATATTATATTATATTATATTATATTATATTATATTATATTATATTATATTATATTATATTATATTATATTATATTATATTATATTATATTATATTATATTATATTATATTATATTATA
>Ga0136643_10000545_pt1 | contig 41880 bp, 39 predicted proteins | sample TergutLab28metaG_FD_96883 | JGI IMG/M metagenome (GOLD analysis project Ga0136643, IMG submission 96883) | Labiotermes labralis P1 segment gut microbial communities from Petit-Saut dam, French Guiana - Lab288 P1 (version 3) (version 3) | ecosystem: Host-associated > Arthropoda: Insects >...
AATACAACCCATGAAATAACTCAACAAATAAGTCTCAAGCTCCTGAGGATGGATGTATTAACATCCGAAACATGTTGAGCATTAAATAATGAAATAATAAAGCAAGTGACATCAAGTTGGTCTGTCTTTATTCAACTATCACGATGATGCACGGTCCAATAAACATAAGATTAATTTTCTGTATTCCCATAAGGATTTTTTCCCTGAAAACAGGGCAGCTGTTCCCGATGAACACAGCAAAAGGTTCCATAATGACATTTCACAAATAGAGAATTGGTACAGTGGAAAATGGAGTTTGGAAATGTTAGATGAATACTGCTGGGGTCTTAAAAGGGTGAAAACAGCTGGTGAATATAACAGGTAGAAACAGATGAAGCAAGTGTTTAATGATGAACTGTTGTGTAGTTAGGATACCATACATAGAGACACTGTTCATGATCTGACACTGTATAGTGTAATACTAAGCCAATATAGCACTTTTTTATTACAAACAGAGTTTTGGAATTTAATCCCTTCTCCTTGACACTGGTGTGTGACGGGGAAATTTGGTTGTCATATTCAGATTCAGCAATATTAAAACTATAAGAATCACCCTGCATTTTAACAGGGAGTGATTTTTTTTGCCGACCACTGTTATCTGTCGGAATGGAAATATGACATATGGAATATATATACAGTATAACTCATCAATTTGGTTTCAGTTAATTCAAAACAAATGTCATTCCCCAGCTCAATGTATTGGACTTTTAATGTTATGTGAACTGGTTAATTCAAAATCCAGGTAATTTTTAATTCAAAGTAGTTTTCCTGCCCAACAGTGACCAAAGTTTGGATTATTATAAATTACTTCAGTGTGAACTTGCATTTATTTCAATAAAAATCAGTAGCACATACTTTCCATATCTCTCAATATTCCTTCGGTCATTCAGATCATGTTTTCTGTCGGGTAGCAAAACCCTGTGAGGTAAGAGTGAGTCACAATGAAATCCCACTTTCCACTCTATGGACATACTTACAAAATTGAGATTCTATTGCACAGCAGGCTTCACAAGGATGCAATGTTTTGAACTGTATGAAGATTTGTGGCACAAAACATGGAAATATGGAAGATAGGCTGTTTAAATGGTTTTGCCATGCTCAAAAATACAGTTTTGCAGTGGATGGATGAATGGTTCAAATGAAGGCTGATGAAACAGCCCTGAAAATATGCATTAATTTTAAATGCTCCAGTGGATGGTTGCAGCATTTCAAAGAGAGACGTTACATTACATGGCACTCAGTGAGTGGAGGTGCTTCAGCAGATCTGGATTTGGTAATGATGTGACAAGAAAATGTGAAACCAATCGCCACCCAGTATGCTGAAGAATGATATTTTCTATCTGGATGAAACAGCATTTTTTTATAATGTACAGACAAGTGAGAACTCTTAATATGAAAGGGACAGAAGTGCCCGGGAGAGAAAGGATACAAAGACCGTGTGACACTAGTTATGTTGCAATGAAGATAGAAGCGGAAAGCTCCATCTATTAATTGTCAGAAAGTTTGAAAAGTCATGCTGCTTGAAATGTTCGAGAGTGGCTGGTCTCTGTTGAGATGAAATGGCATGACAGAAAAGGAATGTGCTTCTGTTAATGGATTAGTGTGTGACCACAAAAATGAGGGCCTTACTTTGAAACATGTGGGCCTCTTGTACCTACTGGTAAACACTGCTAGCTACAGGCAACCATTGGACCAGGGGATAATTTATTGTATGAAACAAGCACACTGAAGGCAGCTAGTGCATTTCTTCTCAGAAGAAAGAGAGAGGGATGCTCCCACATAAGAAGTAAGAAAGTGGAACATCTTGGATGCAGTGCAAGGTGTCTTGATGGCATGGGAATCCATCATGCCTGCAGAACTGAAAACTGCTTTGTGAAATGTAGCTTCAGTACTACACATTAAATCAGTAATGACAGTGATGAAGTAAACTAAGAATGGGTGACTGAAATACCACACTGATTGATGCAGTACTTTCAAAGAATTTATGAATTTAAAAAAATCTGTCCCAACAACCACTGATCAGCTGATGAGTTTTGACAACCCTGGCCTTAGCTCGGTGCAAGTGGTAGTTCAGGAGGAGGAGGAGGAGAAGAAGGAAATCCAGCCCCTCACCGCCCAAACCCCTTACAAAGAGGCTCTAATGGCACTGTTGCTACCATATTCTGCAGTAAGTGAGAGTGATGCTGATGACGGAATCATGAAAGTTATGGATGAACTGCAAGATTGTATGTCAAAAGTGCATAAAACCTGCTTGAAACAAAGATCGACTGACTCATATTTTAAGAATCAATGAGAATGAACGCTGATCTAAGTTTGACAAATGTGAACACTTTTAGTGTGGGCCATTTCTGTGTTAAATGTATTTCATTACATTATAGATGTATAAAAAACAGACAATAAAAAATGAGTATATGATTACACTGGTATATAAAAGAACCACAGCTAACAACATTATGTTATGCTTTTAACTAACCTTATAGTAGCGGACAGTAGTAGTAGTAGTAGTAGAAGTGTGTGTGGTTCCATTATGTTCCCTAATGATATGTAGCTTTTTATACATCCACTGTATATCCGCACTACTTTAAAATGGGGTTAAGGCATTATGCCAAGCCTGGTATTGACTACCAGGCTTGTGATGCCATTCACCCTCATGTTTCCTAGATCCTTGGGCATGAAAAACATATGACCCACGGTTCTGTATCTGTTGGATGCCAGTGCCTGACAATGATATGAAATATGTATACTATCTTATTTTCAGTTCCCACACAAGTGGGCAATCCTGTCTCTCTATGAGTCTGAATTTAAACAAATGGGCTGTAAGGGTTGTGTGGCCTGTTGGCAGCCCCATAGCCACTTTAAGATGCTGTCTACTTATTGCCTGAAGCTCTTTTGTTTAGCTTGAAAGAGGTTCAGTCATTAGGGTCTTGGAATGGTGACAACCACAATAGGTGTTCCACCTGTTCAGGTGCTCTTGTCTCGACTCCTGATGACTTCTTTACCCACAACAAAGGGGATGCCAACAGTTTTGTCAGAAGGGACTCCATTACTCCCTTCCTTGGCCAATTTATCAGCTTCTTTATTTCCCTGTATTCTATGATGCCCAGGTACCTGTACTAAAGTAACCTTATTCGATCCACATAGTTTTTCTAGCACTTGCATGTTTTCCCATAACAGAGCTGATTCAGTGGTAGTTTTTGCAATTGCTGCTATTGCTGCCCTGCTATCAAAGCAGATATGTATTCTCCTTCTAGTTACGTCCTTAGATAAGAGGAGTTGTGTGCACCTCAGGATTACCATCATTTCAGCTTGCAAGACTGTAGAGAGGCTGCCCATAGGAATACTCTCCCTGTGGTTATCCCTGGGTCCATGAACATTTGCATCAAAGCGAATGCTAATTTCTGACCTGTCCATGTACCAAATGTTAAAGTTAGGTTCGGTGATTTTACGTGGCTTACACCAGTCTTCTCTAGTTGGTATCAATACTTTTGTATTGTTTTACCAACTGTTTTTAACAGATAAGTGTGTATTGAAAAAATCAGATTATTCAAAATCATATAATTTGAAGCCAACTTTTTTGGTCCTGAGCACTTTTAATTAGTAAGTTTTACTGTAGAGGGGAGCAGACTTAAATTGTAAGGTACTGACATGAGAAGATCTGAGATTGAATGTAATAATTATAAAGTGCAACTAACAGGATCTGCAGATAAAGAGAGAGAGGAGAGTAAGTTCTGGCAGGGCCAGGAGGCTACTTCTGAGACCAAGATGTAATGGAAGGACAATGTTAGGGTACATAATTTTGAAATAGTGTCTATCTCACCTGTGAACTTCAGCATGGGAATAGTGCCAACGGGAACTGACACATCCCAGCGGCACTGTGAATTGTTGCGGTAGCTCATAGGGTACAGTGGACTGGTGAACACTCCTCCATAGTTGAACAGTCTGCCCCCACAGCCCCGTCCTGAAAATCATAATTTATTTGTATCACACTTGCAGTTATTGATTACCTCAAAAGAAACAATTATTTAACAACATGTTTCAGCCACATAGTTTATGTAGTAATAATGAAATTAGAATGATTACAGTCATTGGATTTCAAGAAGGCAGTCTATGCACACTAAATGTACTATCCTTTGTAGTCTGAAAGAACTAAGGAAAATAATGGAAAATTCCAGCCAGGTAACTGCTAAGGACTAAGATTCAAATAGGGTACATCCTGAAGAAAAGAAATATGTGTCACTGTTGGCTTGTTCAAGCAGAATCACATATCATCACTGTGATTCCAATAACAGCATACCTGAAATCTAGAAGCCTGTGACTTAGGTACTCTTTCCATACTGGTTTACTTTTATGACAGTCACAAAGGCAAACAACAATAAGAACAGAAAAACTGTCAGCTATAAGAGAAACAGATGATGGCTGTTGGCCACACATTATTTAAATGGCTGTTTATGTGCATAGCTGAACCTTACCAAACTCACGTCTGTTCATCCCTAAAAACTGCAGAACGGTGTTGAATTTATTTTGAAACGACTTTATAAAAAAATTTTCACACAACAACACATAAATACAGGGTGATTCGTAAGTTGTAGACATTAATGTATGACATTATTTCCTATGCCAAAATGATAATAAAAGCTCATATAAACATGTGTTTGATTTTGAAAAGTTATTGAGTCCACTTAAAACTTCGAATACAAGTTAGGATTAATGAAAACATATGGAATAAAATGATAGAAAATCACATAACCTGATAAATGAAACATAAATTTAACTTCGTAAAAGAAACTGCCTTCAATTTACACTGCATAAAGCAGGTTTTCAAGAAACCTACCCTCAGCTGCGATATTCACCAGTGCGATGTGCGCACATGGAAGTGCTAGGTAAAACCATGAAATGTGTTTACACCACCTGCCTTTCACTGGCAGAAGCATAGGCTGTTGAAAATTAGAGACAAGAGACTTCCTGAGTTGTAACGTGTAGTTCACATACGTGCATTTACGAGAATTAAAAAACGCCCATAGCAGCAAAATCACTCATAATAGGACTCATGTTGATAGTAACATTTTTGATCACAAACACTTAGAGAAGCATCTCCTACAGCAATGCCCACAACTCATGGATCCTCCTGTATGTTTTAAACAATAACAGCACTGAAAATATAAGTAACTGTCCTAGAAGTACCAAGTATTAGATTCTCTGGACTGAGTGATGGTGTTGTTAAAGATGCTAATGTGACCTTAAATAAAGAAACTTCATGCTGCTAGCTGGTTGAATGCTGGCACAGTGTAAAAATATCAACATGGCAACACAATTTTGTAGAAGAATCAACATGCAACACATTGATATAACTCCTTTTGAAGGAAGATATCAGCAAGGACACAGGTCTTTGTATGTAACCTTCATCTAAATTTGAAAAGAAATGTAATATATCTGTAATACTTTTATATTTAATATATTTTAACAATATTTTATTGTATGGAACTGTAAATTAACTATATTTATGCTGATCTTTAACAACATGTTATTATAAATGTGTTCTTTTGTAACTGAATTCTCCCTCAATATGACTTTCATGGGCCAAAACATGCAGGAGGTATATTATAAAATAAAGAACAGTTATTTGTAATTACATGTTCAGTTAGTTGGAAAAAGTATTGTACACTTAATCAATTGCACAGACTATTTGCAGAATTTGAACTAGAACATTTTTAGTAAAGTGTTGTTTCTTAACTGGTTTGGGGAGTTTGGGTGTTTGGGTGTTCGCCACCATGTCCAACGCTTGTTAGTGACCAACATATTTCCTGTCCTGTGGATACCAGGTGTAAGGCATTCAGAGACATAAGTTTACAAAGTAGTTCCATCTGAGATACACTGCATTTATGGCAAGCGTTGCCATGTGTAGCAGGAAATACCGGCCACCAGAACCATAAGACCGGTACCCTACCATATTTTCAAGCATCTCATTTTAAACCTAGATGGTGGCATCTGATCTTAGGTGAGGAAATGGAAGCACATAACTTATGACAACAGCTTACAACAAAGACAGCACCCCTTTGCAAAAACTGCAGTTTTTGAAATGCCTTTACTTTCAGCAGTTTCATTCATAATCTCGCCTTTCCTTAGTTTTACTTTTAATATAGTTCCAATACACAAAAAAAAAAAAAATCATTATTTTTTGCTAGTAAGGGACCGTCAACTTCTATGACATACAATCCAGCATCAGCCATATTCTAATAATACACACCCCATACCAATGTAGTTCCTGAAAATTTACGAGCATTTGGAGGAATCACTCAACTGACCAGTTCAGAAATTGGGTAACAAGGAAGGTGGCTGTTATGATTAGTGAACAGAGTAGCTACAATCTACAACAATGTATTCCTGTACCAAGGCAAAGCACAACTCATTCATAAATGACTAAATAAACTCAGTTTCACTACTATCTTGTAGAAGAAACACAAAATATGAGTTCATGCATAAGTTCAATTAACAGAAATCACAGTTGTTCTTAAAACAAGATGCACTACATTGCCAAGACCACAGCAAGAAGATTTATTTCCATAGAAAATACCTTGGTCAGTGGTAGTGTATGTGATATCCAGAGTGATGTAATTCGTAGTGCCTGAGGATACAAGCAACAGTGAATTTCCTGTTGAGAAGATTGGATTGGGCAAAACATAGCCACAAAGAAGAGCCAGTCGTGGAGAGTTTTGGGTAGGTCCATCCCACACCTGTAATGTGACACATATCTTGTTGCATAGATATTGAAATACCACACAATATTGCACATTATTTCATACAGTATACCTTTTGTCATTGCCACTGTTGCCACCACCACCACCATCATCATCATCATCACCATTGTGATAATTATAATTACAATCATAACAATTGTTGTTGTTGTTGTATTATCGCTGTCATCATCTCGTCATCGTTGTCTCTTGTCACATGCTTTTCTTACTGGTACTTCTCCTCTTAAAACAACAGTGATCACCACTGCCCAGGCTTCAAGTTTCAGGCTGCAGTACTTTTGGTATTATGTACATTGTTACAAGTATAGCTCTCTTCTGTAATGAATCTTCTGAATGTCTTCCTGGTCTTTCTGTAAACCTTTTTAGTTACTATTCTGGCAGCTCCAATTATACAGACATGGACATGTACAAGAATTAGAAAAGGAAAATGCTGAGACTGTGCACTGGAAGAGAAAAACTGGAGTGTCAATTAGACATGAAAAAATAAACAGTTAGCACAAGAACTGGCCAAATCACACATCATGTGGCATATTTTCAAGGCCAGCATGTGTGTGTGTGTGTGTGTGTGTGTGTGTGTGTGCATGCGTGCACATGCGCACGTGTGCATTAGTGCACACCTATGATGGGGAAAAATGGATCTTCTCTTTGTAGAAGAACTTCACTTTGTCAAAATACCACCAGACTTTGAGCAGCAGCTTGTTGCTTCTCAGTGACATATGATTGAACTGTGAAAAGAAAATTACCTCTAGATCCAAATAGGAAAGTCTGTGAATTGCCAGTGTATTTTAATATGCCATTCAATTACACTGTCATTGACAATGAAGCAAAATCTGTGGCGATTAAAACATGGGGTGTAAAAAGAGTGTGTAATTTTCATGTTGATGGTATTGGTAAGTTTCTGCCATACATGACTGAAAATCACAAAACATGCCTAAGGAGCAACTGCCTAGAGGAATCACTGTCAGATGCCAACCTAAAGGTTGGATGACCAATGACCTTATGATGGGCTGGCTATGAGTGGTGTGGAACAGAAGGCTAGGGATGCCCCTGAAAAAATGGGGAATGCTGGTCTCGGATGCATTTAAGGGACATTTAACACAAGGAATAAAAACCGCAATTACTGGTACATTCATGAACACAGAACTTGTGGTCATATCAGGAGGGATAACCTCAAAACTGCAGGTGCCCAATATTAGCAGAGAACAAACCTTTAAAAGACCACTGATAAAAAGCTATACAGTGAATGATTCTAAGAGACTATGCTTATGCCAACTGGAAGAATCATGAAGTCCAGTGTGACTCTTGAAAGTGGACCATAATGGCATGGCAACGCATCTCACCAGAAGTGAATGTGAGGGCTTTCAAAAGTGCTCTATATTGAATGCAGTGGACAGGACTGAAGATGCTATGTTACGGCATGACCATGATGAGGAAGGGAATGTTAGCACTGAGTGTGAGGAAGATAAATGAGCACTAAGATGGTGGAGGTCGCTAGCAGCGATGTGCAGTCGGGTATTCAGCTTCAGGATTCACGTAGTGATATTAATGGTAACTGTGTAGATTGTATGTTAATGAATCAAGAATATCAGGAAGCCTCTGTGGAATTGAAATCTTTCTGATTAATCAACAATATGCTTCATGAGGAAATCAAAACTTTGACGAATCAGCAAGAAGATAACAAAGCGTTCATGGACGGGTCATTCAGCCAGTGTAAGAAAAAGAAAGTGAGTGGTACGCAGTGTTCAAGCGTTGTGAGTGCACAAGTGACGTGTGATCTTAAGCAGAATCAATCTAAATTAAATGACAGAAGTGAATGAATGACCTTAGATGTGATCTGATAGAATTAATCGAAATGAGGAGATCAGCAAGTAGGCAATGAGAGAGGTTATAGCATCGGACATCAAGTTACTAACAAATAAAATTGAAAGTTTGAAAGATGATGTCTCCTACAAGAAAAGTACTGTAACATAATGGTCTGAGGTCATTGCTGGTAGAAGAAAAATTCGTTCCCATACACGGTACACTGAGTCTAAACCTATACCAGTCATACACAACTGGTATGAAGTGCTCAACAATTGTTACATTAGTGAAAATGCAAACTCAGACCCAGTGGGAAGTTACCCATTGGTTAGAAACTGTAAAATTAACTCAAATAAGTCCACAAAGGCAAAACAAAAAAATTTAATCACAGGAGATAGCCATGCATAAGGGATTGCCTCTGAAATTTGACTTAACCTAGATGATTATTTTGAAATTCAAGGCTAGTAAAACCTGGATCAGATCTAGCAGCATTCATGCATACAGTTAACAGAGATACTTGCACTTTAACAAAACAAGATGCTGATGTTTTATGGGGTGGCATACGAATCTCAAAAAGATAAGAAACTTTGTGGAGAGGCACAATCAAGCTAATGTTGTGGTAGTGAATGTGCTTAATAGATTTGACCTAGAAACACATTCTTGTGTTAACTATGCAGTAAATGCCTTCAACAGAAAATTTGATAAACATATGAAGAGTTTTCAAAATGCAGCTACAATAGAAGTGACCTCTGATAGAGATAGTTTTACTAAACATGGTCTCCATCTAAACAGAAAGGGGAAAGAATGGGCTGCAAAAACAATTGTGAGCTCTATAAAGGAGATCTTTAAGCTGCAAAAGAAGGACCCCATATAAATGGGCTGGAAAGAAGAACAAAAGCTGGAAGGAGCTAATACTGTAAGCAAAATGTGGACAACTAAACCAGCCAGGAGACTACCCACTACAAGACATGATGATTTTTTATGACTGGACATCAACATTAATCAATAAATGTTCAAGATATTGAAACCAGTTTTACGGTGTTTCATCAGAATATTGGGGGTCTGTTACACAAATCTGAAGAATCAATAAGTTCCTTGTCTCCAGACTTTCCCCAGGTACTTTGTTTAACTGAGTATCATCTCAAACATTTTGAAATTGATTTTATATACATGGATCAATACGTGTATAAACTTGGCGCTAAGTTTTGCAGGGAATCTCACAAGAGTGGTGGAGTTAGTATTTTTATGCATGATACCCTTCAGTGTATGAATATTAATCTCGATGAATTTTGTAGGAAACAATACATCGAAGCATGTGCAGTTAAGATTAACTTATTTTCCTAAATTATTTGCATTATATCTATCTATAGATCAACAACTGGAAACTTTTTACACTCTTTACCTACCCTAGACTCCATTCTCAATTTCTTACACAACAACACAATTGAGATTATTATTTGTGGTGGCTTTAACATAAATTATCTTAATGACAATGACAAAAAAAGTAAACTAGACAACTTGTTACTCTCATACAACATTTACAGTACTGTAAACTTTCCATCTAGACTACATAATAAGTCTATTACAGCAATAGATATAGAGGAGGATGTTAATACAGTTTTTACCAACTTCCTTAGCACATACTTGAGAATTTTTAACTCCAGCTTTCTGTTACAGAAAATATACAGTACACATAATAACAAACCCTGGATTCCAACAGGAATAACAACCTCATGCCAGCATAGAAGAGAACTTTATCAGTATAGATAGTAATAAATTTAAATTAAAGGCACACAACAAATCTTACTGCTTAATTTTGTCTAAAGTAATTAAAGCTGCAAAATAACTTTATTACAACAATAAGATTTCTAAGTCCAACAATAAAATAAAAACTACATGGGATATTATAAAAATGGAAACATGAAAAAAACCATACAAATAAAGGTACTCAACTCGTAAATATAGATGGAAACTTAATTACTAATCAACAATCAATCGCATACTCTTTCAATAACTTCTTAACGGTAGCTGACAAAATAACTAGTAACATTAAAAATGATAAAACTTCATTAAATTGTAACAATCCCATACATTGTCTTCATTAAAACTTTAAGCTCCTCTGTTCAAACATGAAACTAAAATATACAACATCCAAAGAAATAAAAAAAAAAAACTATCAAATCACTAAAAGGGACCGCGGTAGCACAGTGGTTAAGGTGCTGTGCTACAAATTGGAAGGTCGCTGGTTCGATCCCAGCTGGTGTCAGTGGATTTTTCATTGGCATAAAATCTGGGGTTGACTCAGCCTCTAACAGAAATGAGTACCAGAAGTATTTCCTGGGGGTAAAGGCGGTCAGTGCGTAAGGCTGACAACCTTACCACCACCCTGTGCTGTTGTCACGAAATCTGGGAACCTTAACTTCCTGTAACCCTCTGGGCCTGTCCAGGCCTGTAATGGGACTGCTTTACCTTTTATCAAATCATTAAAATCCAAAAACTCTCATGGATATGATGGGATTCCTATGAAAATTCTAAAAGTAGGTACACCTTTCATCACATCTCCTCTAACATACATATGTAACAAATCACTTTTGTCAGGTATTTTTCCCTCCTGATTAAAATTTTCTGAAATAAAGCCCTTACATAAAAATGGATATGGAAAGGATATAACTGATATATCTCTTTACTTACATCCTTTTCAAATATACTGGAAAAAGTTGTAAACACAAGACTGTAACAACACATCAACCAAAATAATATATTAGCAACAGTACGGCTTCAGAAATAATTCCTCAACTGAAAAAGCCCCCATAGATCATGATATACTTTTGTCTAAATGTGAATTTTATGGATTCAGGGGCAAAACCAATGCACTGCTATGATCATACCTCAGTGACAGATATCAGAGAGTACTAATAAATAATAGCTCTTCTAATCCTACTACTTTTTCAGAATGGGGCAAAATAAAACACGGTGTTCCTCAGGGTTCAATACTTGGTCCTTTGTTCTTCTTAATCTTCATAAATGATCTTCCAAATATGACTCAGTGAAATTGATTCTATTTGCAGATGACACAAGCATAATAATTACAAATCCTAGTCCCTCAAAATGTAAAGAAGATATTAACAATATAATTGATAATATAAATGACTGATTCAGAGATAACTCATTATCATTAAATTTTGATAAGACCTGCTTTTTAAAATTTAGGTCTAAAAATAGTTATGAAATTAATATAAAAATAAGTTGTAACAATAAACTGATTAAAGAGACTAAAAATACTAAAATTCTTGGGTTAGATATAGATAGTTCCTTGTCATGGAAAAACCATATTGATCAAATGATGATTAAACTAAGCAGAGCATGCCATGCAATTAGGTATGTGAAACATTTTATCTCCCAAGAAACACTAGGGACAGTTTACTTTCCATATTTTCATTCCATCCTATTGTATGGCATAATTTTCTGGGGTAATTCTGCATACAGCTCCAATATTTTTAAAATTCAAAAAAGGATAATTAGAATAATTATGAATGCCAGAAATAGAGATTCTTGTCATCAATTATTCAAGAATCTAAAAATTCTACCATTAAAATCACAATATATTTTTTCCCTTTTATTAATTGTTGCCAAAAATAGAGATTTATATGAATCAAATTCAGAAATTCATACTATTAACACTAGATTTAGTTCTGACTTACATACTCCAACTGCAAACTTAACAACTTTCCAAAAAAGGTCCCTTTTATTTTGGAATCAAAGTTTTTAATCACCTTCCTACTAGCATCAAAAATACATCTCATGACATAAACCAATTCAGATCTGTTTTAAAAAGTTTCCTTCTTATAAATTCATTTTACTCGTTGTAGGAATATTTTGCTTGGGATTCCAATAGAGATCTTGGCTCAGCGTAATCATTTTAAAAGTAAGCATCTAAATATTTTTACATATAACGTAACTCAATACCATTCTATATTATTACTTTTAATTTGATTTCTTAAATCTTGGGTATATTTATATCAATACACATATATCTAGATGTAGTGACAAATTCAACTTCCAACTGGTCTTTAAATTTTGTATTGTTATTTATTATATTGTATTGTGTGGATGTCCATATATTATAAGTTGTGTTGTAAACTGTGATCTGTAATTGATGTGTTCAGTGTTACATATGTGACTAAATGGATGAACAAATAAACCAAACCAAAGGCAATGAGTAGAAAGATAGACAGAGTGAAAATGAGTGATAGAGGCAGACAGAATCAGACATGCTTTGTGTATCACAGGTATGAAATTTAACAGTAAAATATTTTTTCTTAGCAGACATTTTGTTTGGGTCGGCATCTTAAATTAAGGTTGTCTTGCATTCAGGTAAGTAGGGCACAGTTTGTAGAACTAGACATAAAGGCTGTGAACTGCGGGAATCATGGCAGACACAGTTGTCTGCACAAATTCATTTCAAATAACAAATATTTTACTTAATTTGAAAAGGTTTTCCTCTTCTCCAAAGCATCTAGACTGGCTCTGGGGCCCACCCAGACTACTACTCAATGGGTGGACAGGGGTCTTTCCCTGGCAGAAAAGTGGTAAGTGAGTGAGTGAACAAAGATGACCACTCATCTCCATCTGGTATCCAGGTTAATAATGAATGAAACTATTCTTTCACTCATCAATATGCCTACACAGTGTGGACAGAGATAATATTATAAAAGAAATTATATATTTATTTATTGTCCATGCACCTGTTACTGTAATACAGCATAAGGTTTTGGTTGCTTTTTAAGCCATTCAATAATCTTGTAACCAAACGTAGAGATTATTTAGAATTATACATGGTAATTAATGAGTAGGAAGTTACTGAGAAATACCATAGCACTGAAACAAAGCACCTCTTGAGTACGAGGTAGACACTTTACTATAGAATTGGCTTGCTCAATAGCAAAAGACAACTCGTTTTTCAAGATTTAATGGGTAAAATTCTCTTCTACAAGAACTGACCTGCACACTTCATTGCATTCACAGACCTTGTGCCACATTTTATGTCACAATTTCATGTTACAGACTGATGACATATACCACCACATGTATATGGTGCCAAGTCAGTACTGTACTCACCTCAAGAGAAGACTCTAAGCATTGTTCACTTTGATGTCGGTAGAAATGCAAGAAATAGAGTGCAATAGTAAAGTTCACTGGTGCCTGTATCATCAGAGTACACTCTGTTGGGTGTGTCTGTATATGGATGCGGCCCTGGACACCTGTGTAATTCCTGTTGCAGCCTGCAGAACATGAGACAAATACCACTGTGATGTCTGTTTAGCGGGCAGTGAATGCTTCTTATTTGGAATTCAACTTTGACTTTTGCAATAACTGGGCTCTGAACTTTACACATGCAAATGAACAGCCATTAACATGCTTCATAAATTTTAAACTAAGGATGCATATATGTTTGCTTCATTTTAAGATGTATGTAATGTAATACTATCTTTGTTTATTCCGTGAAAATAATTCAAGGCTCAAGATTCAAGTCTTCTGGGATGCCATGCCATTTACCAGTCACTAGGGCATAATATAGTGTAACATCCCAGAAGATTTGAATCTTTTGTAAGCCAGAAGTCTCCAATGTTTGACACCACACAAAATCCGTGAATTTGCTGTTTACAGAATAAATGAAACAAAGTCAGCTGATCAATACCAGCAGTAACCAAACAAGAGAGAAAAAACAAATAAATATTCTAATGAAAAAAGGTGTAATATCCTTATACTTTAATTTTGTTCTGTTTCATCCTCTTGTTTTATATTATGCTGAATATAAATGAAGTACCACAGTCAAACACAACACTTTAATATTTATCATCCAGTGCTACTTGTTTTGATTCAAAGAGCCATCATCAGGCATTACTCTACAAACATTTAGAAAACGTTAGTACACTTGCAGTATGCATTATCAGTTAGTGAGACCTTGCTGGTCTACAAATAATTATTACACCATACTGTATTTTTGTGGCATTACATAAAATCAAATCTTTGTTCCTGTCAGAACATCATCATTGTTTGCTATTTAGATGTTTGCGATAACTTGGGTGAAATGGTTAGTTGTTCAGTTCCTGCTCATATTTAGTGAATAAATTTCATGAGGCAGATTTTTATGGGAATTTTATATATATGTAGTATTCAGTTGCCTGATGTGTTAACAACATCACACTAGTGCAGCAGTTAACCAAACTGATAAGTATCTACACAGGCACAAAAGAACAAATAAATAATACATACTATTCTAAAATATGTATAACATTCCTACAGAAATGTATATCATACAATACACAACTGATTTTTAAGAAAAACAGTACCACATGCAATTACTTTCACTAATATGAGCAGGAACTGAACAACTTATGAAAATACACAATTTTGATTTCACCCGAGCTATCATAATCATCTAAACAGAAGACAAAACAAGGATGATGTTCTGCATGGAACAAAGATTTGATTTTATACAATGCTACAAACACATGGTATCTTTTAACAAATATACATGATAAAGTGATATATAATCACTAACCAATAATGCATACTGCAAGTATAGTTACATTTTTAAAATTTTTATAAAGTTAATGCTCAATTAAACTTGTGATTGTTTCAAATCAGATGAAGTGCTGAGATGATAACTGTCACTTATTATGTTCACTGAAATTATAACACAAAAAGAGATGGGGCATGAGGCTGGCCCCTTACCTCCATCTGGTGCCTGCATGCCTTCATGGCATGTACAGGTAGAACTACACCTCTCTAAATTACAACATATGTGTTCAGAGGCTCAGAGAATGGGGGAAGGGGAAGAAACAGAGACAAAGAGAGAATAGAAAATGATACAGAAAAAGAAGAAGGAGGAGGAGAAGGAGGAGGAGGAAAATGAGGAGGAGAAGGAGAAGGAGAAAAAGGAGGAGGAGGAGAAGAAGAAAAAGGAGGAGGAGGAGGAGAAGGAATAGGTGGAGGAGGATGAGGAGGGGAAGGAGGAGGAGGAGGAGGAGGAGAAAGAGGAGGAGGAGGAGAAGAAGAAGAGGGGAAGAAGAAGGAGAAGGAGGAAGAAGAAGAAGAAGAAGAAGAAGGAGGAGAGGAGGGGAGGAGGAGGAGGAAAGAAGGAGGTAACAGCGAAATGTGTGCAGCCAAAATCTTTTACCATTACTGTTTGATCCTTCCTGCAACTTCCTGAAGTCCTGTAACAAGTCTCACTCATCCAAAAAGGGTACATCTTTCTTCTCAACTTTTTTTTTATAGACAGACCATTCAAGATGTCCTCAGTTATGGCTGCTGTCATTGCTCTTCACGTCTCTCACAAAATGCAGCATCACTTTCTCATGCATCTAATGCATATAATATTTGCAAAATGTGGTTAAACTGGATGAAGGAAGGATAGAATGAAAAAATGACTACTCATACACTTGGTAGGACAATTACAGAATAACTTAAATAAATTCTTTCCACTACAAAAATTAAAAAGGCAAAATTACATACTGATAGCAAGTAAAGAATCAAACCAAAATACCTTCAAAACTGTAGCGTAACTTGAAGCCCTTGCCTGCCATTTCAGCATTACTTTGGAATGTCACCTGAACATTGTTCTCACCAGAGTAATAGTCCATGGGCAGTCCATGCCCACAAAATGTTGCCTTGATCTGTGGTCGGAAAGTCCCCTGGCAAATATACAGAGTACCATATATTACAATTTGAATTGGAACTATAAGGTTTCACACATATGCACTCTACATTCTTGTATACAATCCACAGATATAAAGACAGGACAGTATAAAAATGATTAGAAAGTATTCACAATTTTTTCTCTACCTGCTTCAGAAGTAAGCTAGACAGCCAACAGTAGGAAGCATAGGAACTCATGAGCTGACATCTGAAACACTACTAGATGTAAACTCTGAACTAATCTGTTATATGCATTCATCCTGTAAACATGGCTGTATCATTATGGTCTTGCATCAACAAACCAAAAGGGCTAGGGTTTGTTTTTTCTAGGTTGGGGGTATGAAAGGGCTGAAATTCACAAGCAATTACCTTCTCAGTATACAGATAATATGTTACCTCAGAAGTATGTGAATGAGCAGACTAAAATGTCTTAGAACAGCTGGAAAACTGTGACCAATGAAAACTGCTCAAGACATCTTCCCACAACCACCACCAAGAGACAGAATTTTTGACAACTCAAAATCAACAGTAAGTGATGATGCAACATGAAAGTGTACTGAGAAGGAGGAAGCCTGTAGAAAAGTGATAAAATGATAATTATTCAGAAACAATAAATGATAAAGAAAAAGAACCGTGAATACTTTGTTAATTACCTTCACATCATACTTCCAGATCCTAATAAGGGGTTTCCACAGCACTGCTAATAAAGATTCAAATATTTTTGGGATATGACACCAAAGCTACCACCCTATCAACAAGCAGGCCCAGGTACATAAAACCAGTATTTTGACATCTGATGCAACCACAAATTCAGACAAAAGAATGAATATGTTCTGTTTTCTTCAAACATTCCTGTTTGTGCTGTGTAACTGGTGTAAAGAAATACAGTCACACTCTGCTGTAGAAATTGCTTACAACCAATATCATGAGTAGCTGCATGCCCAGAATAAAGTGTTGCAGTGTGTTAAGTTCACAGCCTTGATAACTGCCTTCTTATTTACATTTCACACATGTATATGGCACACTGAGAACTTGTTGTATTGTGATCTGCAAGTGATTTGTTGCCATTATGCAAGACAAGTTAGGAAAGGTATGTGAGGCATTAACACTTCTGATGAGTTCACTCAGTTTTATTTCCCACATTTCATCCATATCCTAGGAAAGGACTTAAGACAGAAGCATGTTCCATTGTTATATTTAGATCTGTCATGATGGCCTCTAAGGCAGGCAAATCCCAACTCCACACCCTGTCCTCTCCTTGGTCTCCCCTCCCCACTTACCCCCTCCACCTTATCACTTTGGGTTGGTGCCCATGGTCAACTGATCAACCTGGTGAGATGTGACGAAGTAGTAAGAGACTGTAAATGACTGATGACCAGGCTTGGCATCAGGGATGTTTGTGTTTAGTTTCCCAGGTTTTTGGTGTATTAAACTGGGTTTGGACAGTGGAATCTGTGGTAGCAACCTTTCTGGGGTATGGCAGAAAGGGGACTGTACCACTGATGTAGTAAAGATTGTCTAATACTCGTATTTCTTCAACCTCACATTGTATCTCAAGGAGAACAAAGTCTGTGTCACCTGTTATATTTATATTGTCAACTACTCTTTCAGCCTGAGTTTGTACCTCAGACAGAACATAGTCCAAAGATTCAAGCCTTCAGGGATGCGATGCAGTGTCAATGGACAAGTATTTCTCAGTGTTTTGAACGACCTTAGTGCCTTCACCTTCAAGGTCAAGCAGTCCAAGAAAAAGAACATACTATTATCTTTAAAAAGTCAGAAAATTCTTGCCCAATCACAAGCGTCACATCCCAGAAGAATAATCTTCACCTACACTGCTACAAGTACCTCAAATCTCACAGCACACTCCATCACTATTACAAAGACCAATCATGTATACATGTATGTACATGGGCATTCAAATAGATGGCTGTTTTTTTTTTGTCTGACTGTAACTAGAGTCACAATGTGTTGACAAATTGCAAAAATGTAAAACATAGGCTGATCCCAGTGGCTGCACAGTCTATGGCATGGGTCTGCGGCTGCTTGCTTGCTGGGATTTTGGGTTTGAATCCCACTGGGGGTAATGGATGTTTGTATCTTGTGAGTGTGGTGTGTTGTCAGGTAGAGGTCTCTGTGACAAGCTGATCACTCATCCAGGGGATACCTAAGCACTGTGATGCATCATTATGTGTGATCTAGAAACCTCAAGAATGAGGTGGCCACAGCCTTCCTTGGTGGGCCGGGTAGCTCAGTCGGTATAGTGACTGACTATGGGCTGGACGGTCCGGGATCGAATCTCGGTGGGGACAAGATTTTTCGCCCGTCCAGACCAGCCCTGGGGCCCACCCAGCCTCCTGTAAAATGGGTACTTGGTCTTTCCCGGGGGTAAAGTACAGCCAGGGCATGCTGCTGAACACTCACCCCCTTCTAGTGCGGCAGTCATGGAAGAGTAGAGCTATACCTCTACCCACCCTCTTGGCCACACCGGGCCTGTAACAGGATCACTTTACCTTTTACAGCCTTCCTTGAGCTGCAGTGCCACAGGACCTAAAACATGAAATTTCACAGAATTCCATGTGGTGGGAGTCACAGTGTTCCATGTAGGTGGCTGGATGGACAGACATGACAGACAGCTGTCTTGTAAAAGTGCCCAGTAAATGGTAAGGGTTCTACCCTGTCTTCAACTTAACTTCTGTCCACCAACTACAGAACACACAAATTCCTTTTTTGTTGTGGAGTAGTCTTTCTCAAAATTAGTAGCTTCTTGTGGCAGCAGTGTGTGACAACAATCATCTAAGTCATTTGAGACAAAATTTTGAGAGTTTCTATGACTAATATAAGTGTGAAATTCTAAGCAAGCTGCATTAGTTTTCTGTACCATTTTTAATGTGTAAGGTTGTCTGTGTTCACCCTACATGTTGAATTTGGACATGACTGCGTAACTTCTCAACTCACAATTCACATTATTAAGCCACTTCTTATTTTCCAGTACCTAACTAATGTAGGAGACTAAGCATATTTATGAAAGACATCAACCAACCAACCAAATGAATCCAATTTAAAAATTTGAATTACTGCAAATTATTTAAGAACAAATGAACAAATCCACAGACAACAATTATTGTTGCATTACAAACAGTCTCAAAAATTAAAATCCAGTATTGCATGTCAGTTTTGTTCAGATGTTTGTTGTAGGCCATCAGCAACAAAACTGAAAACATAGTTACTGCTAAATACTGTCACTTACATAGTAAAAGGAGCGGTAGTAGTATGGTGAGTCACCGTTGAAGATTAGGTTCTGACCAAGTCCTTCCGTGATTATATTATGACCCTATAACCAAGGAAAAAGGCATTGTGAAGATAATGTACAGAGATTACTAAATAAACACAGAATCCTCTGATAACTGAGAGCCACAACAATGCAGATAAATTAAACAATGTACAACATGAAGCTAGCAGACTTTTCAGTAACAAAATGAAGGAATATCTGAAAGCAAAAATTAAGGAACTTGAAACTAACAGTATGATCAAAAATATTAGGGACTTGTACAGGGGCATCAATGACTTCAAGAAGGGTTACCAGCCTAGAACTAATGAAGTAAAGGATATGAAGGGTGATTTTGTTGCAGCATCCCACAGTATTTTGACTAGATGGAGGAACCATTTCTCCCAGCTATTGAATTTACATTTAGTTAATGATGTTAGGCAGACAGAAATACATACAGCAGAACCACTAGTCCCTGAGCCAAGTGCCTCTGAGTTTGAGTTGGCTATTGAAAAGCTAAAAAGTCACAAAACACAGGGTGCTGATCAAATCCCAGTAGAATTGAATAACATGATGTGATTGGAAGTCCCAATCACATTGTGTTAGCAGTTAGACATCCCATAGATGCATGGTAAAATACTGTATGTTGCATATACAGAAATAGCTTCCTGATGATGAACAATTATTTGTTCAAAACATGTAGAGGATAGTTTATTTGGAATAAATTAGTGAAAAAATGTGCATTTTGTTGGGCTTTCTCATGTATAAAGCACCACATGTTACTTCATTCGAAATACTAAACCTTATCTGTCTATTTATACTCTGAATTCCACTTATCCTTCCCTTTCTCACTCAATTATGTCATATGGCATAATATTCTATGGAAAACTCATCACATACTCTACTTTTTAATATGCAGAAAAGGGTAATTTGGATAATAATGGGATGTGGGTATAGGGAGTCTTGCAGAGAATTATTCAAGGAATTAAAAATTTTACCACTCCACAGTACATATTCTCTTTATTATTGTTCGTCGTTACTAAAAGGGATTGTTTTGTTTCAAACAGTATATATCAAAACAGTACCACGCAAAAAAATGATTTACACTTGCCTCTGGTAACTCTAGCCATGTGTCAGAAGGGAGTGTATTATTAAGGCATCAAAGCCTTTAACAGACTTCCCAAGGCAATTAACGATATCTCCAGCAAGCCTAATATTAGTTTAAAATTTCTCTAAAGCACTTTATGCTTACACACTCATTTTATAGTTGAGATGAATTTTTTTAACAAAAAGTAATATTTTCACAATTATTGTGTTTATATTATCCTGTCTTCTTACATTATACAGTTATATTAAATTCCGCTGTACTTATTTATTCTTCTTTTACTTCATTCATTTTAAAATTTTATATCACAGTTTGTATATATTTATTTAGCTTACATGTTTGTTTATTACACTTTATTTTGAAGTTGTATTTATAATTATGTAATTATTTATATTTACTTATTTTAAAATTCTGTTCTAAATTTGAACCATTTTATATCAATCTTTCTTGACTGTCTGTCTTAGTGACAGGCTCTTCTGTTACATGCAGCTGACTTACTTATTTGTTGACTGTTCCTATATCCATTGGGGATTTTTTTTATACTATTAAAGTTGAAGCTGAAGTTGAAGATGGATTGTAGTAATTGTCAAGGTATACCACTATTATCACAAAAATTTAAGCAACATTCTTCTCTCAAGGTTAATTTTATATGCATATATGTAGGTTATCAGCATGGAATTGGATGTAAAGATCAATTACTACTCACATATTCTGCATATGTCAGACACCTTAGAAACAATGGGAATACAATGAAGAAGTGCACCTGCTATTTATAAACTTTAAGAGAGCCTATGATTATGCTAGGGGGGAGGTTTGGCATAATATTTATATTGAGATTGGTAATGAAAATGTATTTAAATAAAGCATATAGTAAAGCAGAGATAGGTGACATTTGCCTCATACAGTTCCTATTCAGAAACCTGCCCTGTCACCAATGCTTTTCAGGTATGATTCAGAAAATACTATTAGGAAGGTCTGAGCAAACTAGGACAAACTGAAACTGAATGGAACACACCAGCTCTTGGCCTCTGCTAATGATGTTACTTTATCTAGGTGAAAACAAACACACTACAGACAGAATTCCTTTAATCTGGTAACCATGGAAGTGGACAGGTGCCAGATTATAAAAATATTGCAGTTTCCGGACAGTACCTTCACTGACCTAAGTTCTTCAAGGTAATATTTTGTTACTGCCCATGAACTTGACAGTTACTTTCACTTCATCATAAAATTGCTTATCTCTTTCAGTTGTCAATTGGCCCAGGCATGCGTTTTCCTTTGGAACACATTGCGGTAAAACATTTATACAGTACCTTGTCAAAGTGTGCTATTTAAGCTCTTCCAATGTCTATAAACTGAAGAGGTCCTTCACACTTCCACTTGATACCATAAATGATCGTAACTGATCACACACACTTAACAATCCAATGTTATATGAAACCAAAACATTTCTTTGGCTTTGTCCACTTTCAAGCCTTATAATTATTATAAAGTTCCTGAAGAACTGTTAAAGTGATGTGCTTCCTCTTTCCAGCAGGACACTGATTACCTATCTGTGGAGCTTTAACAGCAAATAAAATAGCTTCATAGGCCTAACAAGGTACAGGTAACCCAAGATACAGTCACAGAATCAGTATGCACACTGTAAGTTATGGACTGCAGGATGTCTGGTCTTGGGACTACTTTCCTCAATTTTCAAACTATCAGGAATGCCAGAGTATCAGATGTCAGATTAAAAGAACTCTACTGTATAAAGAAATGCACATAATTATTTTCAGTTACTAGTATGGATCTCGCTCAAGAAGAAAATACTGAGGATGCCTCAGAAGCAGAAAGGAGAGCATAATCAAAACATAAAGATGTTTGTGAACAACACTAACAAACAAAAATTGTGTGCATAAACAGACAAAGAGCACACTGAATTCAGAAAATGTCTACCACCATTTGGTAAAGAAAATTTTATCTTGTGAACTGCTATCTGCAAATATAGAGATTAAAATAAACAGAACTATGATTTTTCTCTCTGTTTGATGAGCGTGAAGAACAATGGCTTAGGTTCTTTGAGAATAGAATGTTGAGGATTATCTTTGGTGGGAAAACTGAAGGGAAGAAACCACTTGGAAGACCAAAGCAAATGTGGGATACAGTAAAGTGGATGTTAAACAAATGGGATGGAGGGGCACAGAATGGATTAATTTGAGTCAGGATAAGGACAAGGCTATTTTGAACACAGTAATGAACATTCAGGTGTGGAGAATTAATTTACTAGATGAGGATCTATTAGCTTCTCCAAGACTGTGACACTTGGAGTTACCTGTTCAGTCAGTCAGCCAGTCAATTAGTCAATAATACATTAGCATCCCACACACAGACTTCTCAGCTTATACAGCTTGACAACATGAGTATCCAGTGAACACTGCAATACAGCCATAAATTTTGTTATTCTGCTGTAGCGTAATGTTCAATTTGTGGTGGACAAAAAACAGTTTTATTATTTTTATGCACTACAATTTTACTTTTAAAAGTCAAATCCCTTTTGAAGAAGTTGTGTTTCATATGCCACTGGGAACACTGGCATATCCTATTTTTCATTATCAGTTAAATCAATAGCAGTTATTGGGGTGTGTTGCATATTCCTCACTTCTGTTTATGCTCTATCCTAAAAGTGCACATTAATGTGTGTTAAGCCCCTCTATGCTCAATACTGTGGGCCACTGTGTTGTGTTATATATTTACTGGTACACTGATATACTGGTATATGGTATACAGGTATACTGATATACTGGTATATGGTATACAGGTATACTGATATAAACTTAATAACATTCTAAAAAAACACTTACTCCTTGACAACCACTATACTTCACCAAACTCAACCAATCTGGCTAATGAACTACCAAAACTCACAATCAACAGTAAACACAGACTAATAAACCTCGACATCAAAGATTTGTACGTAAGCATCACCATAAAAGAAAGCATCGACATGACCAGGACACAACACCTGAAATACAATGACAAACAAACTACCAACCAGTTCATCTCATTACTAGAAGTTATTCTGGAACGAAACTACTTTTCCTTCCAAGAGTGGATTTACCAACCTGAAAAGAGCATGGCCATGGGACCCCCTATCTCAGGCACAATGGCTGAAATATTCTTACAACAGCTAGAGAATTCCCACATAAAATACCTCTTGGACTCCTAAAATATAACATTTTACTCCATATACGTGGATGATATCATTATAATCTATGACTTCTCACACACAAATCCCAACGCAATAGTACAATGTGCCAACACAATGCACAATAACTTACAACTTAACCCGGCACCTGAAACCAAAGGATGGATCAGCTTTTTGGACCTAGTAATCATCAGGAAAGCCACCAATTTAGAAACAGACATCTTCCGCAAACCCACAGCAACTGACACCACCATTAACTATTTTTCCAACCACCCATTAGAACACAAGCTAACATCATACCGATACTACACAGAAAGGATGTTCACCCTCCCTCTTAACAAGGACTGATAACACAAGGAATGGAAATCCATACTTCGCACAGAACAACAACTTCCCAACAAATCTCATCATCAGACTGAAACAAAAGATACAAAGACAAATAGTCCAAGCAGCATCACTCACAGAAACCAGAAGCAACACCAGATGGGCGACTTTCACATATGTGTTCTCACACGTTAGAAAAATCACAAACCTTTTCAAACACACCAATGTAAAAACTGCCTCCTGTCTGCAATAACACTATTTCACAACTCATGAAACCAGATACCAAAAACAGCACCCCACCACACAACAAAATTGGCATTTACAAATTAACATGCAACACCTGCAAACTGGTGTATGTAGGTCAGACCAGACGAAGCCTAAAGATCCGCTTCCAAGAACACATATGATATATCAGAAACAACAACCCACAATCTGCATATGCCCAATACATCCAACACAACCAACATGAATATGGCACCATGGACCACCTAATGACCCTACTCAAGCCCATCATGAACACAACCAAGCTAATTCACTATGAACAACTCTTCATTCAATCCCTATACCAAGAAGGGAAACTCATTCCTGAACAATACCCCGGTGAGCAAAACCCACTATTTCAACTAGCCATTGACCCCTCTCACACTCCACTTGATGAAACCAGTTGAGCAACATCCTTCACACAGAACACACTGTCCGTGCCGCTGCACTCCAGCCCTCTGACTGACAACAATCTGGGGTATGTACATTTTCATTACAACTTTCTAGAACACCAGACTTCACTTAACTCTCATTGCATTTTCCACTCAACACTTTTTCAATCTGGGTAAGGAACCCTTACAATTATGTTCCTGGTTTTACAATTAGGCATAACAACCTTTCACTACTTACACGCCATGGCCACAACAAACATTTCATGCCAATCAGCTTATTGTAGTTATCCAGGTTACTTTGTATAATACACAGTTTAAATCTACCATCCAGTCCTTATCTATTGTATATCCATCTTTGCAGGACATTATACCACATGCTGTATATCAGGGTCCTGCGCTCCTGATGATGGGCAAAGAATTGCCTGAAACATGTTGAGCTAATTTGAAGATCAATAAATTGTTACTGTTGCATCTTATTGGTCATCTACTTTATTTATGTAAATTTGTGTTCACTTCTGCCACAATAATACTCCAAGATGAAGAAAGGAAGAAAGAAGGAAAGAAAAAAAAGAAGGAAAGAAGGAAGGAAAGAAAGAAAGAAAGAAAGAAAGAAAATAAAAATTATTATTTTTTAAGGAATCTGTCAGGAAATTGTATTCCTCTTGCTTGTATCTGCAGGGTTAATGTCTGGTACCGAAAAGTAACATTTAGAAACAGTTTTGTGTGCAATTAAAGATTAAACAGTTTTCAAAAGTTTTAAAAACATGCCAGCAGAACATTTTTTTTACCAAGAAACAATTCCCTTTTTAGTACAGAGAATACCAACAGATATTGCCAGTGTACCCCTCCATCTCTTGTTATTCTGTACTTACATATGGAACAATGATGTCTTCTATTGTCAAATAATCTGCAGTGCAGTTGGTACTGGGTTCAATATCTAGATCAGCAAAATGCAGATCAAACTGGTGGTACTCTGAACTTGTGAGGATCCAGGTGCATCTTACATTGGCAGGATAATTGGATGGGTAGCCTGGAGATGTCAGATCTTGCAGCTCACTGGTTACATTCCGTATGGGCGATCCACACACCGCTACACATCAAGCATAATTTACATTTATTTATGTTCATTCAAAGCAGTATGTCTTAAACTGTCAAGTAAAGTGTAAAGGAGTTGGATGCATGCGCTGGGGCACACATCCTGCATTACAGTGGATCTCAGCTGGTGTGATATGACTGAGGTCTGTTTCTAAGAACTTTAAATTCAAATATATTTCTGAGGCATTTAACAATATAGGAATTCACCAACTTACGTAAGGGTTCCATTCTGCAAATCTGTACGTAAGTCAAATTTTATGCATGTCACAATTCAAACCACTACCCATCAACCATATATATCATGTGTGTGTGTGTGTGTGTGTGTGTGTGTGTGTGTGTGTATGTGTGTGTACTGTTGGCCCTGTATATGTCTACCAAGATATTAAGCAAAGCCTGTGTTAAACCTTCAAAACAACTGTGGAGTACAGTAAAGAAGTTGATAAAAATAACGTAGGTAAGTTTACACAAAACTATCTGTAAGGTTGAGTTTATGTAAGTTACAGTTTACATAACCTAAGGTGGGACAGGAATGCCTGTATTCCTCCACCACAACCCCCTCCCTGCACTTCCATTCCCATAAGGAAAATCTGTCATGTTTGAAAATTCTTACTATTTTAATAACTGTCTATTAATATTGTTTTGACACCAGTGTAAGTCTGAAATTGCATAACTTGAAAATGCTGTGTCTGTACTTCACAAAATGCAGTGAAAACAGAAGCAGTAAATGCTTACTTAGCTCTCTTTGATCACTTTATCTGTGGTGCTATTCATTTGTCAGATTGTCATAGCAGACGCTTTTTATACTCCATATATTTAGCACTTACTCTGAATTTACAGAATAGCCACTGTCAATCACACCATTTTGTTTTCCGATTACTATATGTTCTCTCCTAAAATGATATTAATCCCCATAATTTTTCTGTAAAGAGTACTGCCTATTATGTTGACTATTATTATTATTAGTATTACAGTACAATAATAATAAACATATAAACAACAACAACTGCAGTAGCAGTAATAATAATAACAACCAATGCATGAACATGATATGTGCCTTACTTTCTCCATCTCATTTTTTTGACTTCCCAGAAACTTGTATCACACTGCCTACTTTGATATCTGATTTGTCTCCATTTTATACTGAGAGAATTAACTAAAGTGATTATTATGACCCTCTGGGTCAGGGGCTCTTAAGGTTTTCTTTTGAGCAGGACCCAGATTAAGTTCAGGGGTCAACTTCATAAACCACAGTTCAGTTTTAAATTACAGATGCATTTTTTAAAATTACTTTACTGTTGCCTGCAAATTACACATCTGATTGTTACTAAAATATAACCAACACTTAGAAAATTAGGTGCAGGTACAAATTGATATTCGAACATGATGCATTACACTGTGGTGCAGAATGGTTTTACTAAAGAACAAATAACTTAATAACATTCACAGCACAAAATTAAAACAGTTATTAGTGTGAACCTTGATTTTGCATAAGTTTTGAAAGGTTTTCAAACTGTGGTTGTGTACTTTAAATGCTGCAGTTAACATCATGCTCTGGTTGCAACAGGCTTCAAATCTTAGTTTCTGTAATATTAAGTAATGAAATCCCTGCATCACACAAGTAGGTTGTAGAGGAGGGTAATAAAATTTTCAGAGCCTCATTTCCATGAATTTATTTCTCCTTTTTCACTTTGATCCAGAATGTACCTGGTGATTCTGTTCTTGAAAATTGTAGCACGTCTCATCATTTTGGATCTTGTTTGATTCTGTTTGATATCTTGTTCTTTCCTTGGAAAGAAGCTCTGGTCTTTACCAACAAAAGGGGTGTGATAAGCTTCAAGATGCACCTTTAGTTTAGTCTCCTTCACCAATTCATTACTGAGTACTTCCAAACAAATTACACATCAGAGCTTAATTATTCCATATCCAGTGACAAACGTGAAACCTATGGTCAAACATCCATCTGTATACTGATGTTCGCTATATCTTGAGACTACACAAGTTAAAAATTTTAATATAATGTAACACTAACTTCACAACTTAAAAAACACAAGAACAATCACAATAATTCACATAACAAACAGTCAAAAATACTTATACTCAAAACAATCAAGCTGCATGGATGATAACAAAACCCAACAGCAGAATGAGCACACAGCAAAGAGCACCTGTTCATATTATGTCACTATATGTTTTTGGCAATGCCATTGAGAGTGCAGGAAAGGGAGGGACAGATGGAACTAGCAGTGGGGAGAGGAGGTGACTTTCAAAGTTAGCAACAAACTCACCTATTCACTAAAGGTGAAACTTTCTGTATGCTCTTCACTGGAGGTTAACTTAGTGCCTATGTCTAAGCAAATTTCAATTTGTCAAAGAAGATTATGGTGACTCACCCTACATGACTTATATACCCACTGAATGTCTCACAATTCATACATTAAAAACCCCTGCTCCAAGCATCGGTGTAGTGTACTTACAAGCAACGCCACTGACGACAGCACTGAATGTGCTTACAGTTGCATTATCTGAACTGAATGCGACCCACATTTGGTTAGAAGAAGAAGTGATAATACGAGATGAGTTAACACAGAGGCGTTCAATCACCTCTGACACTGGACCAGGACCATCACGAACCTGCACATAAAGAAAGGCATTGTTTACCTCCTTGGTGATAAATATCTGCTATGCAAATGTCTCCTGGATCCACACGACATGGTGCAATGCAGAAGTAGTTTTGGTTGTAGGTCAATCAGTGACAATCTGATATCTGTAGAGGCTATTTTGTGTCAAAAGAGATAGAAGGATGATTACATTACAGGGACGGTATTGAATGTGAATGAAGTGGCTGCAATCGTAATTCAGCTACACCAATTTTTCCAAAACTTGATAACCTAAAGGCTCCCTCTGCTAAATACATGTACATGATATATTTCTTGAGACTTTCTTGCTAATGTCTACCCTCCTCTCCTTCTATATATCCCCCTTGATGTCACCCATCTTGACAGCTGAAGGAGCAGACTGTAATTCAGAAGTAATTTCTCTTCTTAAAATTGTCAACTATGCAACAGGAACAGATTAAAAAAATAATAGTTCCCCAAGGAACTGTGTGTGTAAAACTGACCTGCATAGCCCAAGGAAAATCACAGAATTCCAAAAGTTGTGACAGATTCACTGGTGGGGCTGGAATTGGGTTTCCAGATGCTGAGTTAAACACCCAGTACAGAGAATGAGTCTGCATGTGCTGTAACTCTATATTATCTCAATGTAACAAAGTCAAAAAGCTTGGATTCCACAATTTTGAATGACAAAGTCCGACAAACTTTGTTCACGGAAATACATGATGTGAAATGATTAACAAGAACATTTCAGGAGAAGGGAAAAATAACACCGTATGAGTATATACCTCAATTGATCTTACAGATGGTGACATCTTAAATGCATTTCAGTGTTCCATGACTCCTTTAATATAAAATTCACCGGTATTTTAAAATGTTCTGTAACATAATGCACTGTACACACACAACATAAAGAAATTTTTCTCTAAGATTGATACCGGTACTCCTGACATGTATAAAATGTTAATGAGGGCTCATAAATTCAACATGTTATCAGATCATGAAATATGTGCCTGTTAAATACCATTCAATGGATGATGTAGAAAGAGTGTTTTGATAGCACAGCTTGTTTTTTACTTATTGAGAAGTAAATTAATTAAATGAATAAGAACAAATGTAATAAAAATGAAGCATGTAATGCAAAAATTTTAATACAAATATAAGAGGATTATCAATAAGACAAAAACAGGAAAAAAAAATACAACAATAAATATTGTAATCAATAAAAATGGAAAATACGCTATTTAATAAGCAACATACCCTGTCAAGTAAATTGGTAATTACATGGAGACCTTGTCCAGGACAAATAGAAGAAAGAAGTGTTTTACTTGATGACACACTCAACTTCTAAGATTATACAGTACCAATGGTAAGACAAGGTAAATTTCTCCCTATTGTAGGCTATGAAGGCCCAGAGGTGTAGTACAGGTATACCTCTACTTCTTCTTTCAACTCAGTGTTAGCTAGGGGATGGCTGGGTGGTGGTGAATGCCATGCTCTGGCTACTTTACAGCCAGGAAAGAATTATGGTACCCACTGTAGAGAAGGTGGGGTGGGCCTTAGGGCTAGTCTTGATAGGCATAGAAAATCTTACATTCACCACAGCTTGAAATCCAAACCATCCAACCCATAGGAAGTCACTATAAAAACTATGCTATCCCAGCCACATCGTCAATGGTTTGTTTGTTTGTTTTTGGCACGACAGCCCCCAGTGGGCCAGGGCCTCCTCGTTCACGAGGTTTCTAGAACACACACGACGATGCACCACAGTTGGTAGGACTCGTCTGGACGAGTGATCAGCCCGTCGCAGAGACCTATACCTGACAACACACAACACTCACAACAGACAAACATCCATGCCCCCAGTGGGATTCGAACCCACAATCGCAGCAGGCAAGCGACCGCAGACCCATGCCTTTGACCACATGGCCACTGGGACCGGCACATCATCAATGGTACCTGAAGGAAATGGTGGAATGACACTGACTGGAAAAAACCAAAATGTTGGATCACATTAACTGCAGCAGTAAAGAGAAGGTCATGGGAACATACAGTCAATTAGTATGAGGCATACAAACAAAAGATTATAAAATTTAAAGACAAAAATAAAAGTCTGATAGGACTAAGATGAGAACATGAATTATAAAGCAAACCAAAACAGAACATTGTGTTTTAATAGCTATACCATTTAGTTTTAAATATTTCAACAGATGACAGAAGGTACAGTAGACTGAAATGAAAATAGTTTAACAGCAGAAAGATGTCATATGATACAAGAGCAAACAATGCAAAATGTGTGGCATTCTGTTTATCATCAGCAAGGAAAGATTTTTAGTCTACAAATATATCATAACTGTTTTTAAAAACATTTAAAATATTCCTAACAGACTAATGAAGAACAATACAGCACACCCTGCTTGGTGAAATACAATGAAGAATGTGAACTGTACAATACACTAATATCACACACTAGTGATAATTTTTAGTCTCAGTTAGATGAACGATACATAACACAACATACTGAGCAAAGAAATAAGAGGCAACTCTTTTTTCATTGTGATTTTTTGAGTTTCACATCTTGCAGCTAATAAATTTATTACATGTCATTTACACATCTACACACACACACAAAACTGAACAGATGACTTTCTAGGCATATGAATTAATTCATGCTGCAAAGATGTGTGTTGAGCAAGGCATAACTTTCTATAAAAGAACTAATTACAAAAACTGTGACAGGATTCAATACACAAACATCTTATAACTAAAATGATTAAAACACACCTCCAAGTAGGAACACGAGCAGCTGGTGACACTTGTGTTATTAGAGCTGAGATGTGTACATGGTGTAAGATTCAGAGATGTGACAGTCAATTGGATCTGCTGGCCAGGGGATCCCAGTATCAACCACCCACAGTATATAAACGTGTCTGTTGAGACAACAGATCTCAACGTTCTGGTTGTTGTATTCACTTGAACAGTCCCACCACATGCTGCAATGAACCAGTACATAACAATTAACATACAAAGTTCTGTAACTACATAGCGTGAGATCATACTTTCCGATCTCATAAATTTACTGTGTAGTTTGAAAAACTTTAAACCTTTAAGGAAAAATAATGCAGAAAATTAATTTTATAGATGATAAAAAATGTAGGATGGCACAAATTTTCCTCATAACAAGAACAATACATTGGAAAAAATTACCTATTCCTGGTATTCTCGTGCACAGAACAGCAACAGCCCAGCAATTAAACTAAGTAGCTGCCACCCAGGCATGGCGGCAAACCTGATTGTTGCTACTGCTTCTACGTATATGGCTGTCACAATTGTGAAGGTATAAATATTCATAGATTCTCAAGCAAATACCAAAGACCTACTGTGTTGCTGTGGATTCTGCATCATGATATCTAAGTTCAGCAGCACAGGGCATTCTAACATGCTGTCATCCCAACTTTTCCTAATAAATGCACTTATACATACATAATATAAAATTTTCTGTTGAATTGTAAACATTTTACACCCACTTATGGTCACTTTAATAAATTTTTTAAGATTAAATGAAAATACAAGAGGGCCCCTTAGACAAGTATCCATATTCTAGTTCTGCATTTTATGCCACTTTCTCACTATCCATTATTCTTTCCTCTTTCTTCTGTCTTAGTAAACTAAGCTGCTGATGTGTTCTTCATTAAACTCAATAAAGGCATTAACTCCACATTAACCTTTAAACACCGAATTAAATTCAATCTGCCATCTGCTGGCATTATTAGGAGCTCACCATATTCTTCACATTAGCAGGATAAGGGTTAAAATACCTCTTGGTGTGAACGTTATGGGCTGCATAAATATCAGGAAGGAATAAACATTTTTCTTAACATCACCACTAATTCAACAATCAAAAATATATACTGTTCACCTTGCAAGGATCAAATAAATGTAAACAAACTAAACTCAAAAAGCAAAAAAATACAATTCATTGCAGTAACTAACAATGACAGTGACACTGTGGAGAAGTACTTATTTCCCAAACTCTGCCTGGCTATAAATACAGAACACAGAAATACAAAAATATGGTGGAATTTCTATTTCTCCTTCAGTAATAAAATTATAAAGAGATGGATATTATGGCCAGAAGTGGGACCTACAGCTCAGTGGACATGTGACACAGGGTAAAGGTCCAATGTGCCATACATTCATGAAGTTTTAATTCTATCAGACATAACAGACAGGAAGAAATCTGCATTTGATCCAGCAAAATTCAAAACAAGGAATTCTCAACCAAAGGGTGTCACCATACCAATCAATCCCAGACCTCTATATGACAGATCTAGTACCATCCATCATTTCTTGTTTCCAGGCTGACTGGATACAGGGGGGATAGCTATCATGTGAGACAGAGTAAAATGTGGCTGTAAAGTGATTGATTTCCGTGACCCATATTGGTCATTATGGGACAGTAAGTAAATTAATTAATAAACATGTATCTTGTCACAAAAACATGAATTTACAACTGTATTAATATTAAATAATTTCATTTTAATTCCGAAGCTAAAGGTAAAGTTGTGTCTTTAAAACCACAAAAACATTTATCAGGAGCGGAGGTACAGCTCCTCTCATTCTTAACCTTGGCATGAGGTGGAGGTGAATGGTCAGCCTCACTCCCCAGCTGCTCTACCTCCAGAGACCGAATTCCTGTAGCTACTGAACTGGAGGATGGATGGGCCCCAGAGGTGGTCTGTACATTCTGGAGCAAAGAAAACCTCTTGGCCCTTCCAGGATTCCAACTTCAGTTCATCCAATTTGTAGGCTAGACACTATAATCTTAAGCTGGTATGTGACTGTCATTGGTTATTCAGTCACTTTACAATTTTTCATCAACTTGTGTTGTCACCTAACAACGGATGAGATGTACGAGAGTCACTGTGAGAGACATGGAAAGAATCTTCCAGAGATTCATCCCATTGTGTTACAAATATTAAGACAATAAAACTAACTAGTTTAGTAGAAAGATAGAACTTCAAAGTTTCAGTCGAGTTACTCAGCCTTGACTATCGACTGCAGCTGCAAAGTTTCATGTTTCTACTTTCTGTTACACCGCCTGATGATAACTCACCGACATGCAAAACAAGCAGGTGGGTTTATGCCACCAAAAAATATAAATCATGTTTGCTGTACAAAATAGCTGGTTTTATTGTCTTCAGATATGGGAAAAAGGGTAAGTGACAGTTTACTTGCCTGGAGTAACAGAGGATGGGGAACATCTCAATAAGAAAAGCCAGACCCTAGCTGAGATTTTAACTCAGTATCTCCAAAATGTGAATCTTACAGTTAAAAATGTGACAATACTTTACTAGATGAAGGAGTAGGAGTGTTTGAAAATAGGTAGAAGCTAGGCCAGCCCGACCAATATAATCAGTTGGCATGGCTTCTTGCACATTCTGTGCTCTTCAACAAGTGATTCAGAAACAAAAACTTGCTTAATACTCGTTCTGGGGCCACACTTGCTGTACAACTGCTATAGTGTTAAGTAGTTTTGGCGCAATGCTGAGAATAGTCTAGAAGCACACCTGTCTGGAAGATAACGGCTGCTGTGAAACCCGGGTAATTGCCAGAATAGTCAGATACAAACTGGACAAGCATTTTATTGCCAGTAGAGTGGAGGATTGGTGGTGATTTGCTGTGATCACCACAGAGTTGTGCCAGCAACCTGGTACCATTCGTGCTATCCACATCATACACTCGAACAAAGTCAAAGTAACACCGCTGGCTGTACTCCACATTAAACACAGAGAATCTGTAACAGCAATGTACAATATCTGATACCAACAGTTTTAAATAAATGGACTGTTATAGCCAAATAGAACAATTTTAAACTTCCAGCTGTACCTACCGGGCACAATGAGAAAGTGTTCACCCACTCTTTTCCTCAAGGATGAAGACAGCCCAACTCCAAAACAAAATATTACATTTTTGTATTTTTCAACAATGAATGATGGACAAAACCCTAAACTGAATGGGGAAAATGTGATATGCCATCACCACAACTGTATGGAATTAGAACTGAATGGATATTTTATTGGTGTAAGTGAACTAAAAGGCATTGTTTCAGAATGGTTCAGGGCATTCAGTTATATATATATATATTTCTTTTCAGTGATATTCTCTGTGGCCACAAAATGTAACAAGTGTGTTGTACTCATGGGAGAGTAGGAGACACAGAACAAAAACTGTTCTTTTACCTGAATTCACATACATACATACATACAGACATACATGCAAACATACATACATACATATACACATTCATTCACAGATCCATCATCCGCACAAGTCGGATTGAATGTTGAATTTGTCACGAAAACAGCTAAATTGCAATATGCAATCAAGTCAAATAAATACGTTACAAATTACATTAAATTAGTAAGAACACGATAAATTACAAAGAAAAGATCATATACTTACACAATAATAATACAAGTTAAATATGAAGGTTCATACGTCTACATTGTTATGACCAGCAGACAGAAATTTCTCAATGGAATAAAAAGCATTTTTAACAAGGTAGTCTCTTAGCAAAGTCTTAAAGGTATGTATGTTGTTACAATATTTGAACATATTTTGTGGTAGTTGGTTAAATATTTTAACAGTTGAATGGCAGACACCTCTCAGGGTATGTGCAGTTTATTTTACTTCCTTGAATTCATACCATGAACAGAGGAGTTAGTTTGATAAGTATTAATATTTTTGACAGCAAATAACATCAAGGCATAAATATATACACAAGGAACTGTAAGTATATCCAATTTTTTGAAACCCTCTCTGTAAGAAGTCTTTGGACCCAGTCTCAGCATAATCCTAATTTCTCTTTTGTGAATTAAGAAAACATTTCTCATTGATGAAGATGAACCCCAGAATACTATACCATAGCTCATATGTGAAGAGAAATGTGCAAAATAAGCCATATGTAACAATCTTACATTTACAATGGGTAATAATTTTCTCAACATGCAGCAAATTGAAATCAGTTTTTTAATTAAATTATCTATATGTGATTTCCAAGTTAGATTGCAGTCCAGATGCATACCTAAGAATTTTATATTTTCAGTGACAGTAAGAGCTCAGTTGTTATATACAATGTTCAATGGGTAAGTCAGGAGCTTAGAAGAAGCAAATTTTATAATATGCGTCTTATTTAAGTTGAGTACCAACTGAGTATTTTGAAAACATTTAGAAATGCAACACAGTACTGAATTTAGCTTAGAATTTAGTTAATTAAGATCACTGGAAGAAACAAGAATATTAGTACCATCTGCACAAAGAATGGTATAAGAAATTATGTTTATGATGCATGGAAAATAATTAATATACACAATGAACACTAATGGGCCCACAACAGAACCCTGAGGAGCCCCATGCCTAACTATTTCCCACTCCAATAGACGATTAGGTGAACTGACAAACTGCAATACAACTCTTTGTTTTCTTTCTGCAAATATGATTTTAACCAATTTAATATACAGCCTTTTACTCCACAAAATTCCAACTTCAAAATCAAGATTTCATGACTAACACCATCAAAAGATCACAGAATAGACCCGTTACATATTCTTTATTATTCTATGCATTAAAAATTTACTCAATGATTTTAAAAATAGCACTGTCAGTGGAAACATTGTCATGAAAACCTCATTGTTCATTGACCAGAATGTTATTACTCACTAAATGATACTTTAACCTATGGAAAACGAGCAATTCAAATATTTTAGAGAAACCAGTCAATAAAGAGATAGGTCCATAATTTGATACTTGTGATTTGTCACCTTTCTTAAAAAATGGTTTTACAATAGCTTACTTTTGGCGATTTGGGCAAATACCACAAGTTAGTGATTTATTGAAAATGTAAGTGATAGGATTAGAAATCTGGATACTACATAGTCTTAGTGGGGACCGCAGTGGCACAGTGGTTAAGGTGCAGTGCTACAAATTGGAAGGTCGCTGGTTTGATCCCAGCTGGTGTCATTGGAATTTTTCATTGACATAAAATCTTTCCGATCGCACTCTGGCCTTGGGGTCGACTCAGCCTCTAATAGAAACGAGTACCAGGAGTATTTCCTGTGAGTAAAGGCTGCCGGTGCATAAGGCTGACAACCTTACCATCATCTCGTGCTGTTGTCATGAAATATGGGAACCTTAACTTCCTGGAACCCTCTAGGCCACTCCAGGCCTGTAATGGGACTGCTTTACCTTTTACATAGTTTTAGTATCTTCATCATAACCACATGAAGTTTTATTTTTTAATGAAGATATAGTTCATATAACTTCTGCCTCAGTAATTGGAATATTGATGTTTTGTGGGAACTCATAAGGAAATGATTCCCTAAGTGAAAACAATGCTGATTCAGTATTTGGTTGCTGTGTGATTAATTCATCTACACTATTTATAAAGTAATTATTAAAAATCTTAGCTGATTGATTTGTGCCTATAATTCTGTTACAAAGTTTAAATTCAGTCTGAGTAAACGTCTTACTAGATACAGTACTAATTTCATTATTAATAATGTTCCAGGAATTTTTAGATTTATTTGTAGATGAAGATAACAATTCATTGTAGTACATTTCTTTAGCTTTTTCTGATTACGTTCCTTAACCCACTCCAATATTGAATATAATATACTTTAATTTTAGAACAGTAGTGAGGTACATTGTCCTAGGTGGTTTCTGCCCATGCGTTCATGCAGTAGGGGTCCAATGTACGAATTTGGACTAACAACTACCAGCTTCTGTTGCAGAACACAAAGAAAGAGGAGGAGGAGGAAGAAGAAGAAGAGGAGGAGGAGGACGAGGAGGAGGAGGATGAGGAGGAGGAGAATGACAACAGCAGCAGCAGCAACGGCATCAACAAGAACAAAAAACAACAACAGCAACAGTTTTAGAGAGAAAAAAAATATGCTTTTATTTTAGTCACCTTGAACAGGTTCATTCAAATGCTGATGAGGTCAGTGAAGTACACAAATATTGCTCCAACTCACATGTTGAAATTTAATTTTTTTTAAATACCTTTATACCAGGGAAATGTACGAACATTCCACCAATGAATGGGCAAACTGAGAAAAAAATTGGTCAAAAATCAGTTAACTGGATAAAACAGTCACAGTCTTTTACAACAGCAGGCTTTGTTTTAAATAGTGTTAAACTTTGTTGAATTGGTATGTCGGTTCTAATAACTTTCAATAACAAATTGTTAATGATATAAGGATCTCTTCTCTCTTGATTTAGCAACAACGAGATACTGTACCAGGTTTGACACATACAAAAGATACCCATCACAAGAATACCTCCGCAAACAAAAGTATAACAAATATGACCACTGGTCCATCTACCACATATTTGCACATTTCCAAACATACAAAAGTAAGGAACAAACTGGGCTTCAACTGGACTGTATAAAGTTTCAGCGAAGATAGAACCTATCAGAGAGAGAAACAAACTGTAAGGGTTAGAACTTAGAACAGGGTCTTTGGTACATTTTAGAACATGATCGTGAACCTTCAGGTTGTGATGGGACTTCTTAGACAAATAAGTAGCTACCAACTGTCCCATAAAGATTTTATACTGTGACAACCCACTGTGCTCACCTGAGTACGATGGCACGGCCAGGAGGTGCTGTTATGTTCCATGTACAGTTTGCTTCTTCAGAGTACATTCCCAAGATGTTTGTGTTCTTAATGATGCCTGGTCTCGTCACTTGTCCACCACAGCCTGCAAAAAGAGCCCATAGCATTCAAACAGGACACTGAATTGGGACTACCAGCAAATAGAGCAGCAAACAGAACATAGCAAGTTTAATGTAATTTGAAAAAGAAAAAATATGTATGGATGCGAAGACTCATATTTTGAAGCGAAGAAAATGATGCAATAAAGAATACTGAGATTTTCAAAGAAAAACAGTGTACAACAAGCTGAAAAATAGGAAATGGTGACCCAAAATTTTAACTGTAGTTTTGGGACCACAGAGAGGAAAAGAGAATAAACTGATGCTATATATGAACTGCTTCTGCCTATAACATGCTGAATGCCTGCAAATTCCATCCAATTTTGCCCATTATTTACTGCATGTGAGAAGAAAGCATGAACTTGTCTGCACTTTCTTTAGAGAGGTTATAGTCAAATCAATTCTTATAGTCGTATGTTGTAGTAGAGGTTGATTCTAGACATAACTGATTTTCCTAACATTTGGTGCAAACTGATGGTTTGGTCTATTTTAAAGTTGTGAAGCCCCACATTAAAACATACATATTATTCATCTTATAAGTGACCATGGTATGGGTGGCTTCTGAGTTGAGTTCAGTGTTACTGGTCTTCCAGCATCCAGAAGAGCTGATCATATTTTGTCTTTGTTTTTCTAAACAGTAAACAATTTCAAAGAACTCATTCCATATCACCTATTTCACCCTTTGATGAGTCACCGACTTCACAGGAACATATTACTGCAAGCCTCTTACTGAAGAATAAGCATTCTGTTTCACTGCCATACATTCACAGTTAACAATCTAGTGTGTTCTATTCTGCTAGACAAAGGAAACACACAGAGAATGCAATACTACTATGTTAATGGACTGTCAATGATAACTAGCTTTGGGAATAAGACTGCAAGTACAGACAATGCAGATGATTGGAAAACCTACAGACATGTCTGAAACTGAACCCCCGATCACCCAGCCTGTGGCCCACTTACTACACTAATTACACTATCCTGGCTCAAAGAATGTCAGAGCTAGTTAGAAAACTTGTTATGATGAAGGTTCTGGGAAACCCCAATTTTATGGAGCTGAAAATATTAACAATTTCACTTCCTGTAACTGAAAATGTTGACTATTTCGTTTGCTGTAATTAAGTTCTTCTTAGAGCATATACTTTTTCTATCATAGTTAAACTGTATGTTACAAGGTACAAACATGGTAATGCTATAAATCTTTGAGAATATACCTAAAAATTCTCCAAACATCAAGAACTAGCATAATAAAATTTCTGTGCTGAAAGAGTGTAATACAGTTTATACATTTTATCTCATTAGTTGGGTAACATCAAACATCTACCAAACAAATTCCATAGTGCTCTGACAATGTTGTATGACATTCAGAAATGCCTTTCTTTTGAACTCTGTCCATCCTCTGAAGTAACAGTGAGGCAAAATATACTGGGAGCCTAAAGCCAGTGACCAGGAGTAGCTCTATGGGCCCCCCAGAGTAAGTGGATTTCCCAATCCCTGTCATCTGAGAAAGAAGGCACAGCTGGCTTCTGAAACATTGTGATTCAACTGTATATTAGACGTAGGACAAAATCCAATAGAACTGAATTTGTGAAAAATTTGTATATGCATTTTAGTTACCATCTACACATAACCACAAGTATACTTGCAGCTGCACAAGTTGTAGATGTTTAAAGACATAATAAAGAACACCACAATGACAACCAGGCACAACAATGGCAACAGGTAAGAATTTTTCTTAGAATAATATTTTCACAACTTCAAATCATCATGTAACACAGACACAGGGTACCTACTGTCAACTTCATATTTAAGATGGAAACCCTGGGCATTATAGCTGAAGTCAGAGTTGAAGGAAATCAAAACCATGCTCTTGATCCGTCTGGGTGGTGGAATAGTGGATCCACAGTACTTGCCAGTCTCTTCCAGTGAGTCTCTCCAAACATGCTGCTGGAATATCTTTACCCAGTCATAGTAGCATCTACGAGATCCTGTCACAAAGTGCAAAATATCTTCAACAACACAACATTAAAAAAACTCCAATTCATGGCTACAAATTCAAAACCTGAGCAAACACAAACTTCTGTACGCACATGGAACTTACATACAGAAGACTTCCTATAAATAAGTCAATAAACACTCTAATGCCAACAACTTTATTCTGACTTTACAGTAATTATCAGGTGGTAAGCATCAAATCTCCACAAAGCCACAGCTGAGATTTAGACATTAGTCCCACTTAGGTAACAAGGTTTGTATCATGGCATAGAAGATGTGTCAAGGGTCTGCAGCCAGGAGGTGACAAGTTGCTCCCTGTCAGCAACCACTGCAAACCAGGTGCTTTTCAGGGGGTCCAAAGAGAAGGAATCACTAGGTGTGAGAATGAGACTCCAGGGTGGTCGATAACCTTCCAGCTATAGCACCATACCAGTCACAAGTTTGCTTGACAGTGACGCCCATTGATTTCCAACTATTTTGAACACAGCAGTAGTACCTGGCTGGGGATATGCAGCAACACAAGCCTTGGACCATGGTGGGACAAATGCTTAATCCCTTACCCTGCTAACGTGGAGAATATGGTGAGCTCCAAATAATGCCAGCAAACTGCAGATGGGATTTAACTCGGCATTTAAAGGGTTAAATGCCAGTGGTTACAACATGGAGGTCTCCTGTGTAACATCTACTACCCATGTGTCATTTAGATAAGTCAGAATAAAGGTTTGCAGCAATAATGTTTATCTTATTTCCTAACACTTCCCAGTACAACTTTTGTTTCAGGGTTTAGCTAGAGCATATGTTAACTGTGTGCACTGCAAACATGATGAAGCAGGATAATATGGTCTGACACAGGCTGACTTATATTACTAAGAAAATAAGAGGCACAATGTGAAGCACAATGCTATCCATTGGAAAGGGATGATGTAGTTAAGGAAGATGTCTGGAAGAAGACAGGTGAAACCTGACTTTTTTCAAGGGTTTATTTATCTTTCCATTGATACAACTATATATATCTTGTATATTGATTTTAATTCAATTCTACTACATGTTTTGGCTGTCTATTTCAGCCATCATGTATTCTCCCCCTTTTTACACTTTTTATGAACCAGTATTCCTATCTGACGATGGCTGAAATAGACAGCCGAAACATGTAGCAAATATGAATAAAAACCAATATACACAATATATATAGTTGTGTCGTTCAGAAAGATAAATAAACATTTGTTTAAATGAAAATATGTACTCTGTCTGTCAAAACTTTCTTTCATTTTATTATTTCAAATGTTGGCTACTAGTTGCAGCCTGAATAGGCCATCACAGGCCAAATATTTATAAAAACTTAAAAATGCTAGTCCATATAGTATAATTTGTCAATATCATGAGATCCCATTCACATTTGTATTGTTCTTCATAATTGATACCAGCTATAGTTGTGTTATCTGTAGTAAGTTTTTTGATATGAGTACTGTACATGTATTATCAAAGTTTTGATATGAGTACTGTACATGTATTATCAAAGTTTTGATATGAGTACTGTACATGTATTATCAAAGTTTTGATATGAGTACTGTACA
>Ga0136643_10000550_pt1 | contig 41723 bp, 20 predicted proteins | sample TergutLab28metaG_FD_96883 | JGI IMG/M metagenome (GOLD analysis project Ga0136643, IMG submission 96883) | Labiotermes labralis P1 segment gut microbial communities from Petit-Saut dam, French Guiana - Lab288 P1 (version 3) (version 3) | ecosystem: Host-associated > Arthropoda: Insects >...
AAGCCCCGATGTTCACCGGTCCAACCCATTATGGGTACTGACAACGGTAGAGGCTAACCAACCGCATGACACTACCCCCACCTCTCTACCACCACTACAGCCCTCACAGTGCCCCTTCGAAAAAGTGGGAGATCTTTATGCCCCATCCTGTATATATGGAACTAATGTTGAGATAAAATTTAGATTGTATATTGTATGCACCACAGTAGTACAATGACCATAGCTGGACCTACAAGACAAGTAACGGCACAGTACAAAATAACCACGTGACATCACCATGTTCTCAGAAATTTGTAATGACAATTAGTTTTAATATTGAGAACAATAAACAAACTATGAAATGAAACTTAAATACAGAAACATTCAGCATATTAAAAACTAGCCAATAAATACTTCATAAAACTTGATACTTTATTGTCACCATAGCTTTTACTGAATGCTTTTATACATCACAATTTTATAAATACCTTTAGAGAATATAAATATACTAATTCTGACGTAAGTATATCAAACACAGAAATGTAACTTTAAACCGTTTCGACATTTTTAACTTACAATTTTGCCTCAAGGTGATTTAAGGCCAAAACTAATCATGAGTATGTAAATAACTAATTTATAATAATATAACAGTAATATCGCTGGTACTTTTTTTTTTGTCACTGCATATAACACAATGAAACATCCTCCTAAAAGCAAATTAAATCAGTACTACTGGTTCCTCTGTACATCCTTCAGTCCACCTAAAATAATTAATTGTGTACATTCAACAGCCAACAGAAATCTTGCACCTATTCAGAATGTTGTGGGAATATGCAAGCACATCACCATTTTCAACTTCACAACTCTCTTAACTCAACCAATTTTAACCAAAAATATCCACTTTTATACAGAAGCAGGTTTCTGTGCAAGTATAGATCCAGGTAGTATGATGATAATAATGTAAACAGTCAGATGTAAAAATTTACAAATGAAGACTCCATACTTAATCAAACTTAACCCTATGAATGCATACATCAGGCTGCACAGATCTATACATTCTTCACTCAAACACTCATTGAAAATGAGCTGTCAACTTTGCGCTCCAGACAAATTTACTCCATGGGAAAATAGTTCAGGATACCTCTTCAATAGGAGGCTGGTTGGCTTCAGAGAGGTTCTGGACATTGTGGAACCTCCTTCATCCATTCTGTAGCCAGTGCAGTATGGCATATACAATACTGATGCACAATGTAACGTTTATATATAGTACCTCCATACAAATTTTCTGTTTTCTATAATAATTAAATTTTCTACTGTTATGCCCAACAGGACATGAATCTTAAATGAAGGGCATTATCATGTGATACATTGAAAACTTTTCCTGCATGATGTTAAGAGGTTAAATTAATAACAATTGGGATCTACAAATTCTACAATAGCAATATATTTATCCTTCACCATGGGGTACTACAGGTAAATGAATGTGAAAATTTTGTCTCACAAGTGAGTGAAATGTTAAGTTATTGGAATAAATTAAACGTTTTAGGACTTAGAGCAGCAGTATACTAGCAGTGTAGCCAGAAGCATGCGCAGCACATTTCATTCATAAATTCTATTTTTCAAATTTTAAGAGGCAAACATTAATGAATACTCAGTCATAAAGGAGATAATTTTTTTTCACCAAATAAACTGAAGAAACTAAAACTTGAATATTGTTGCTTGTTGCATAAAAGATAATTTTCACTCGCCAAACAAACTGAAGACTAAAACCTGAATATTGTTGCATGTTGTACAAAACAACACGCCACACTTTACAAATAAGAGAGCCTATCATGCGATTAAATTAAAATTCAAGGCCACTTTTTTTGACACACCCTTGTACGCACATCTATAATTGTAGTTCACGGTGGAATGAGCTGATGAACAAATTGGAAACTATGGAAGCAACAACTCTAGCAGTATTCTTGCAGTGTAGTTAATATTTAATACAAGGCAGTTACAGCTGACAAAAAAAGACATCTCTGTCAAACAGAATTATTACAAGTTAATCTTTGTCAAAAATAACTTACCTGCATTACCAGGCCAGTAAAGTATTTTTAATCATAACAATGTTCTGTTGTATACTTCCTAAATCTCTCAGTGCATTTTGTTTGTGTGAATTAAGCTAGATACAAAGTCATACTCATGTAAATACACCGCATCTTCTATCTTCTAGTGGCTAAAGAAGCAGGCAGAAGCTCGAAGAAGAGTTGGATTTGTGGCAGAGGATTTGAGCCCAGAAGAACTGGATCCAGTGTGGCTTAAGGATAAGGGAGAGTAAGTTATTATTGCCAAGAATGTAAGTACTATCATAATGGGTCACTACAGGTTATAGTGTCTATTTTAGCAAGAGTTAATAATATAAGAACATTTTGGACTATGCAAGATGATTCTTGTGCGAAAGTACAGGAACTTACAAAGTGGACGTTAGTGTTATTCAACATTATGACACACACCAATAATCATACAGTATGTAGTTAGACATACCTTAATTTTCCATATAATGGCCACACTTTTCAATGCGTTGCATCCAGTGATCCACAAATCTCTTTATTTCACACTATAAGATGTACTTAGTTGACACTTAAGCTATTATTTCATACCATCACGCTGTTACAGATTAAATATTACTGGATTATTCCATGTCTCCTGTTATGTGGCTCACTTTCATATACATACCTTTATCCAGATCAACATTTAATCCGAAGTGTATCTTTTTCAAAGCTAGGGACTTTGAGAAAGAAAATGTTTAACAAACACATGAAATCTGTGAGTACTGGTACTGACTGCACCTTTCCATTCTTGTTTTATATCATACAGTCAATTTTTCAAAGCTGGCAACTACCTTGGTGCCATCAGTGCATATAGTCATGCCATCAGTATTGGTAGCAAGATGCCGGCATTATATTCAAACAGAGCTGCTGCTCATATGGCACTTGGAAATCTGCACAAGACTATTGAAGACTGTTCTACTGTAAGTACAAACAAATGTTTTTTCTTGAGTACCGCACTCATCTGGGGTATTGTTGCAGGATGTATTGGTAATTCCTTACCTATGTTTCCGGACAACATATTAGTCCCATCTTCAAGGGTAAATAACCCGGATTGTTGGATTCTTGACTCTAGATGGTGGGACTGATAGGTTGTCCCAAAACATAGGTAAGTAATTACCACTACACGCTGTGTAATAGCACAGCTCTCCTCTAATTCACAACGGAAGGCTTAAATCTCACGTGTTGTTCTTTGATTCTTTCTTGCTGTCCACAATGCAGCTTCTGCTCCATGCTTCACACCGCTTCTCAACTACATTGCTCTGCCTTCCCTTAACTTCCTAAAGCCTACAGGTTACTTATAACATTAAAAAATTCTGGTCTCACAATAAATGGCTGTTATCCCTCTATACAATGTTAATGGACTTGTTTTATAACTGAGACACAGTGTGTTTAATTCACAGTACAGAACTGGGTTGTATATAGAATAGGGTACATTTCATCCTTTAAGGGTTAGTTCTGTTCATGCTCTTAATCCAGAATAACAACCTTATTATTTCAAGATGTAATAATCTCACTACAAATGAGTCAAAATCAGAGCAGCCTTAGGACTAATAATAAAATATTTATGGTGTTGATCAAGGTTTGTACTTCCACAGTGCATTGTGTAAGACCACATTTTCCTGATTGTTTTTTTTTTTTTTAGAAAGTCACAGAATCCTTTCAGACTAAGGATTTATTGACATAAACATACCCACCCATCAATAGACACATAACAAACAAACTGTTTCTCATCTTTCTTTAGCTTACCTGCAGTGAAGAGAGAATTTCAATTTCTGCTTTTACCAATTGCAAATCCATCAGATATTGTTGGCTGCCTGCCAATCTGGCCATTTTAATTCAGTCCACACACTCTTCCTTAAGGATCCATTTTAATATTATTCTTTCATCAATTCTTGAGCCTTCCCGCGACCTTATTACCACTTTATGCTCGTTTTATAACCTCCCCAATACACCTACATTTCATTTATTTCAAATTGCTCACACTAGTGAATATTTTATTGACATGATAAATTATGAAACTCCTCATTATACACTTTCTTTTAATAGCCATCTCTCAGTTACAATTCCCTTGAACCACTTTTGAGACGTCCCTTAATCTGTTCTTCCCATAGGTTAAAACAAAATTTCACACCAATACAAACAACCAGCACAGCTATACATCTGTATATTTCAAACTAGGCTTATGGACAGAGATTGAAAGATAAATAATTAACAACTGAATAGTCTGTGTGTGTCTCTTATATAGTGAAGAAATATATAACTGATTATTTGTTACCAGGCACTTGATCTTCTAACACCATGTGTGGAAATTAATTCTTTGTCACGTGCTCGCTGCCATGCACGTCGCGGAATGGCTCTTTGTCAACTGGGAATGATACAGCAGGGGATTGGAGAACTGAAGGCTGCGGTGGCTCTGCAGCCTAATGATGACAAACTGCGAATGGATTTGGAAAAAGTTTGTAACCTTGTTGAGACTTCTGTTGATGGAGATGAGCTTGAGTAACTATCCTGTTAAAATTATAGGAGTAACAATTCATGCTGTCTGAAAGAGTGCACATAATGAGTTGACATTCCAAAATCATACTTAGTATTTAAGAGTTTTAAATGATAATTACTCAAATTGTGGGTCATTAGTACATGTATTTCTCCTCATAAAACAGATACATTTCATTTATATATTACATTCCTTCCTTTATAATGAAACATAATTCTGTTGGAATAACTGTGTGTCTATGCGTATCATAATGGATTTTTATCAAATTTGGTATGAAATAATGTTCCGCAGGCCACTCTGTTGTCACGCTAAACTGTCAGATTCATTAATAAAGACATGGCCACCATCTGAACTTCTGAAGTGGGAATTACATTATTACCACATAATGTTGGGTCCTTAAAATATACATAATAGGATGTGTTTGGAGAGAGCACAGGTTCTTTAAGCTAGTTTTCTGTAAAATGAGAAGAAGTAACATGTTGACCATCTGAAATATTATTTAGATCTGAGTTTCATGATAACTATTGAACCACAGGAAATAGTGCATAAACTTTGTGCAGATGGATAATAAACAAAGTGGAGGTCCAGTTTACCATTTTGTTAAAGTTTGAATCATGTTTCATAGTAAGGAGCGAGTGTGTTGTGTTGTGCTGTAAAGGACTCTACTCTCCTTATTACCTAGTCTTTCCTCCATATGTATAGGTTAGGCACTCTGTACTCCAGTGTTGCATCCAATCATGTGTTCTCACAAGCTTGGTTTCTGTAGTAAATTTTTTTTCAGTATTTTCCCACATCAGTCCTAACAAACAATAGTAACAGACCTGATGCGTGGAGTCAAAAAAAGCACGCCCAAGGAAGCTATGTACATTTCAGTACAGATGACAGCTTTGTAATCTTGTTTAGTCTTTATGATGTAAGTGACACAATATTGTAATACTGGTTATGTTAAACATGAAGACCATCTTGATGGTAACAAGTTGAAACATGTGGTTTACTGAAAAATGATTAACACTAGTATAATTGTTTTGTGGGTGGGGAATAAGTACCATCATGTGATCAGGGAACTTTGTAGGCACAGAGATATCGTTAACTGCAGTGAACAAGTGCTGGCGTTTGTTTCCAAAAGATACCCAATCCAAACTGACAAAATGTTCAGGAAATGACAAAAACTTCCTGTGGTATCAATTATATTTGACAAGCTGTGCAACATGGCTTCTATACACAGTATATCGCATTTCTGTGAATATAGCTGTACTTTGTCATAAATTGCAGCCCTGTTATGAAACAAAAAAAAAAAACAATGATAGTCATTAAGCTACATTCTGGATGATATGTGGTTCAAATCTTGGCACACATAAAGGATTTTTTTCTCTTCTGCAAAATGCCCAGACTGACTCTGGGACCCACATGACTCCCTATTCAATGGGTAGCAGGGGCTCTTTCCCTGGGAGTATAGCACCTCATATGTGAGGCTGACCACTCACTTCTATGTAGTACCAAGGTTAAGAATGAGTGGAGATATACATAAATTCCATCTGTTTGCCTTATTGGCATGCACTGTTCCTTACCCAATAAAAACACAACTTATTTTAACACCATAAAATACATAATCTGCACTTCAACCTACTGTTTACATTATAACCATAACCAACAATATTAAAAGAGCCTCCTGACATTTAGCAGTCTGCATGAAAAAATATCACTCAATTCATGTTCTTTAGCAGTGTTTTCATGTTGTGATATAATGTTTTTAATAAAACAAAATCCGTTCATTTTATATCCCATATCTCTTTGGAGCCATATAAAATATCCTCCTCCTTTGTATTATGCAAGTGGTTATGACAAAGTAACTTTTAACCTGTGAAACCAGTAATTCAGGCACCTGGAACCTTATAACGTTGCAGGAATTAAACCCTAGAGAATATCTGAATTTTAAACATATTACAAAAAATTGTCAGTTTCTGAACTATTTGTCTAGTAATAATCAAATCTGCAGTGAAGACAATGAACACTAAACATAAAGTGTCACTGGAACAACAATGACTATTCTAGTAACTCAAAATATAACTAAATCTTTGGTTCCACTCACCTTAAAAAGACTCTTTGGTTTGATATACCTTGAAGGAAGAATTAACACACACTGTTACATGACAATCTGGACACCTCTCCCTTACAACAGATTTCATGTAACATCAGACATAAAATGTTTCATAATATTCAGCTACAGTTATTATGCAACTTATCTTCATGAATTTGTTGTTACGATCATACCGTGCATATTACAAAGAGGGATCACAGAGTGTATCACTGATTAAATTGCAATACAATGGTATACGATCTTTATATGCTTGCTGTAACGAAGCTTCTTACTTTGTATCAACAAGCACACTGAAGCAGGGTTATAAAACGTAGTTCAGTAGAAGTTAGAACTTTGTCTGTACAGCATTCATTCATTCACTTTATTTTCCGTATATCCATATACAGGTAAAGTACCAATGATGTGGAAATTGACAAAGTAGTTGTATAAATATCTGTTAAAAATACAGATGTCAAATGCTTAATTATAATTATAATATAATGGTAATATAGTTATTAACAATTATAACATCAGAACAAATGCAATTAAGATGTGTGAGTTGTTCCTAGTATTGTATACTATTAACAAGGTTAAAATAATGTATCAGTGGACAGCCTCTTAAGGTTCATATTCTTCTATCTTCCAATAAAAATGTAGACTAAAAACGTGCCGAAATTTCATGTACACCGCCAAGTCTTACGTCCACCCTACTGCTACATAGAGGGAAAGTACCACACTACGATAATACGAGTGATGTAAATAGATGTCACTATGGGTAGGTGACGTAATTTTTTACATTAGGGAAAGCATGGAAGCGACACGTCGTGTGGGAGTGTTCCCGGTTTGGTGTCACGGATCAGATGTTAAAAGATCACGACACGTGCGAGGTTGTTTTATATATCACGGATCGGAAGTATATGTTTAATGTTGGAGTAGAGCGGGGCATTACCCTAAGAACTACAGTTTATTTTAAAAGCATAAACGTTCATGAGTTTGAAGACTTAGGAAAGTATCATGACGCGTTATTTATTGTATATATCGTACATAGGGACACAGTTTAGGTATATGAACATTATGTTTCTTTTTCTTTTCAGTAGGTGTCAGTAGTTGTTGAGACATTTGAGTGTATTTATTTCCGAGTACTAATTAAGGAACTAGACTTAAACGTTTTGTTACGAGAGGTCTGAACATGTTACTTTTCATATCTACTGTTCGGCAGATGCACCGATTTAAGTCTGAACAACGCACCCTACTTTCACTTTCTTAATTCATCATGTGTGGTGTTTGATTCCTAAGAATGTCAGCTAGAATGTAATTCGAACTGAAATAAGTTTGTAGTGAAAGTATGGGAGAGGGTATCATCGATCCCTGCCGATCACTTGGTTTTTTGATATTGGAGCCACGTGGTTTAGGTAATCGTGTTAATATCTGTGAACACGTGACAGGAAAAATCTTGTTCTGTGTTTCACACGAGTACCACGTAAAGTTTTCCCTATTCACGCCATGAAGGCATATAGGGAAAGTGGAGGTATAGCCCCACTCGATCTTAACCTCGGCACGAGGTGGAGGGGAGTGGGGACCTTCACGCCCCGACCGCTTAACTATCGGGAAGAATGCCAACTCCCATTGGATTAGAGGTTTGGATGGGCCACAGGACTGGTATGGATGCTTTGGAGAAGATTAAAACCTTTTGTCCCTGCCAGAATTTTTTTTAACCTAGTTGCTATTCCAACTTCTCTGTCTTCCCCCTTATTAAAGAAAGGAAGTCACAGTGATGTGTGTTTCCTGGAATGAAAATGTAAACATATCCAACCACATTAAAAAGATGGTGTAGTCATATTTCATGTTAAATATACATAGTGGTATGTAAATGCATCCTGTGTGACACTTGAAGGGTTAATTTTATAAGAATTCTGCTAACTAGTATTAATGTTGAAATTCCATTGCACTGGTATGAAATAATGTGTGTGTATAAACCTTGAAATACAAATCTTTGACCCAACACAGTTCACATTCTTACTTGGCTGATATTGATCTACGCTGATTTCCAAGCATAACCACAAATTCTTAGAAATCTGTCAAAGACTTCACTTCCCATAAATATGTCGTTGACATCTACGAATGCCATACGTCTCTCTTATTATGCAGAATGGAGGACAGCATATCAAAATTTGACCATGATAACCTCTGTTTCAAATTTCATATTCATCTTGTCATTTCTCTTTTGATACTTTGTAACGTGCTTTGATACAATGTGTGGAAGTAAATAAGCAGATGATGTGCTGTTAACTCAGAAGTTTCTAACATCTTTTATAGTATTTGAGTGCAAATGTAAGATCATGTTCAAATCCTAGTGTACTTTTGTCAGTGAAGGGAACTATACAACTGAACCTTTACCTCCTCCACAAGTTTATTTTATGTGTTGCTCAGGTTCACTTTGGACATAAAATGTAATTCATGTACTTCCTATAGAAACTCTCTGCATTTTACTTGTTAAACTATTTTAATACTGTGTGTATGCATGTTTTAATTTTGAAATATGTCACTCAGATGTATGGGTGCAGTATTCATATTATGAGTTCAATATATGATCTCTTGAATAATTAGTTATTCCCAGACATATATGTGTGTACTTTAATCACACATCTTTGACAAAGCAGCAAGTTGTCGTAGCAGTTTTAACAATGTCCTATAAAAATATTTTTTTTAAATAAAGGGTTTTTATTGAAATACAGTATATATATATATATATATATATTTTTTTTTTTTTCAAATCATATGCTATTTGTATGTGTACTTATACATACATGTTTCAACCGGTACTATTATATTGTTTTAGACACTGTAAAACCTTTGATATGTCTTCTTGTATTATGCTCATCCCCTCAATAATGGCCCATCTGGTTCAAAGCTTATTAGAGACACATTAAAAGTGGTTGGGTGTTTTCTCAACAACAGTGTTTTGTTTCTTCTTTAGTCTGTACTGACTGAATAAGAAATACATGGTAGACATGCAGCATTGTAAGATATTACCTGTATTACATTTATGTCTACTTCCATTCCTGTTTAGGGGTGCACAGAAACAGACAGTGAAAGCAGATTCAACAAAGTTATATCCTGAAACAGTTCAAGGAGTTCTTGAAGTTTGCTCAAAGCATTTTAAATCCATAAAGGAACCACGTGTTTGTATATCAAGCAGGTAGTAATTTTGGCCATTGTGTGTAGATTAGTGTGATGAGTACAATCTATCAGTCTCATTATTTGTGTCATATCTCTCCCATGGCAGAACAGATCGAGGAGTCCATGCACTACGGTCATCTGCTCACATAGACTTGGAACGTGTTAGTGGTTTGCAGTATGATCCAGCACACTTAACTGCTGCTTATAATCACTATTTAACTAAAAACAACTTTGCACTTAGGTAAGAAAATTTCATCAGTATAAAACTGCATGTAGAATTAAAGAACCAATGAAATAGAAAACATTCGTCTCTTATGATTCATTTGTTGTGTGTGCCATATGAAGGATATATGAACTCTTTGTTTTCATTTTTCAGAAGAAATATTTTAAAAACATTTAGAAGGAATTAAATACTTGAGTGCATGACATGCGTTTCCCAAAGCTAAGAAGCCAAGACTAGATGGATTTTCAGGTGCTTTTCTTGGCAAAACATTATCTTTGAAATTGTCAGAAATGGATGAACTTTTACAGACAATGGAAAACAGGCAGAATGAATAAAATTTAAAAGAAATTCAAACCACAATTGAAGTATCATGCTGACGTACTGTAACTTATATTTTAGAGTTCAGAGTGTGCATATTGTGCCCGAGACATTCCATGCTCGTCGCAGTGTCAAGTCTCGAACATACCTGTATCGTCTAGCCGTGAGGAATCCAGATGCTCCGCTCGTTGGTAAAAATATTGCCTACAGGGCAGAAGTTCCAATCATTGAATGGAACAGGTGCCATTTCATTCAGTAAGTACCTGTCAAGTTACATAATTGCATTGTTAGTAGAAGAGAGTTTACATTTTTGATACCATAAAAACTACCAGGAAGGTAGGTAAACCTCAATTGAAACTTAATCATGACAAATTCTATATCCTGTGGTTGCATTACCAGAAGTGGATTATTCAAATGCTCAATAAATAAATGAATGAATCCATCATGTGTCCAGTTGTATCATCTTTATTGGAAATATCAGCAAGTGGCCTGTTGTACAGTTAAGATTTCAAAACAATATTATAAAATAAACATACTGATTGCCAGTTGTGAAGTCATAAAAATATTAATGTTTGTAGCATGAGTAGCCTTTCTAGTGCACACATGATAACTGAAGTCAATATAAGTTGACACTTGCTAGACCTGAATTTCCTTATTTTAGAATCATCACAATGTTGTGGGGTGTTCATTTCATTCATTTTCTGCTGTTACTTGCCAGGAAAGTTGATGAATTTGATGTGTTGCGGTTGAAGGATGCAGCTGCTTTGTTTCCTGGTACCAGGGATTTTCGTACATTTATGGGAAGCAGATCCCAGAGTCCACCAGACATCAACACAATTAAGGAAATGTACAGATTGGATGTCACTCCTGGCACACCACTGTTAGGTGCAGAGTGTTCAAGTTCCTCGTATTACACTTTCTGGAACATCACATGCCAAGCCAAATCATTCCTTTACAGACAAGTAATGTGTGTTTGTTAATATATGAAATCATATGTATTCCAGAACTACCATACAGTTTAAGTAGTGCAGTACTGAAGCATTTCCATTTATGTCTGATAGACCAGTGTGTTTCAAACTGCAGGTCATATCCACTCACCTGAAATGTGCTGAGGTCAAGTATGCAAGGAGATATAGCTCAACTCTTCCATACATCTTCATAATATGGAGTCTCTATACAGCAGGAGCCTTGGCTACTGCAGTAATTCTGTCTACCAATTCTGTGTGGTATATTTGTTCAGTGTTCATCATTCACTGTATATGTATAACAGCTGTGCAACAAATCAGTTAGTGTGCACAGTCAGCATATTGTTATGTAATGGTTCACCCCAACTTAGTGCGTAAGGATAGAAAACCATCATTTTGAGAGGTGAAGAAAACAGTGTAGTCAGTATAGTGACTATGCTATGGGTTTGACAGTTCTGGGATTTGAATCTCAGTAGGGGCAAGAGATTTTTCTCCTCTCCAAATGGTCCAGACTGGTTCTGGGATCCACCAAGCCTATATTCAGTGGGTACCGGGGTTCTTTACCAGAGGGTTAAGCTTCTGAGCCTTGATGCAGACCACTCAATCCATCTAATGCTGAGGGTAAGAATGAGTGGGGGCATATCTGTACTCCCCTATATACCTTCATGACATGGAAAGGGACAACTTTAATGTATGATAGTTAATAAAAAATTTCTTTAAAAGTATTGCACTTAAACTGTTGTCCATCCTCCATTTGTGGCCCAGTAATTGTGCTTTCTCCGTGGTTTCCTTTGCGAGGGGTTAAGGTAAGTGCATTTAAGCCACATTAGTTTTTCAGGTTGTGTAAAATTAATCAAGCAATCCTGTTCTCAGGAATGGGCTTTTTTCCTTATTTTGTAACTGTATAACACAATCTTCTGGGCTGTAACATCATGTAGTCTGGTAGCAGAGAACTCTTCCATCTTGAAAAGAGATGCAGCACTTTCTTCTGAAACACTGCCAGTTGCTACCAGAAAACAAGGAGTGTTACATTCCATAAGACAGAATTCTTAACATTCACCATTTCAACAACTTCAAATCTCATTGTTTTATAAGTAAATTACCAATATGATCTTGTGCAACAGGTACGACGAATGGTTGGGGCACTTATCAGTGTTGCTGCAGGCCGTATTTCTATTGAAGACATCCGGTACATGTTGGAGAATCCGTCAGAACACAGTTGGAACAAGAGAATAGTAGTTGTCCCACCACATGGTCTGTACTTGACTGATGTGGAATACGATCCTCTTGAAATGGCCATGTCACAGGAGACAGTTGAGCAAGTCCACAGGACTGAAACAATCCTTCGTAATCAAATGGAATGAACGTCGGAATATCATATTGTTAACATGCTGTCAGAGTAATTCATCAAGCAGTACCAGATCTTATTGTTTCAAGAACTTGGATTCAATTGCTCAACAGTACTTAAGTATTTCATGCTTGACTGATATGAAAATTTCACCTTAAAAAGCATGTGTTATGAAACTTGCATCACAGATGGTTCTCAAGACATTTAAATATTTTTTTTTTTTCCTATGTAAGATTGACAGAAAACTTTGTGATTTCTTACGTAACGTTATACAATTCATGGACAGATAACCAAGTCGTTTCAACAAATCTGACACATCATCTGTGTGAAAATTAACTGTGAATCCCTTTAGAAATGAATTTCTTAGAAAGAATAAGAGCTCGTAAATCTTGTCTCAAGACCTGTGAAACTACTGTTACGACTGTATCAGGGCATAGTTACACGGAGAAGATTCTGGCAGATGGAACTTCTGTCATATCACAGCCACAAGCCAGCACTTCTCCTGGTTATGTTATCGACACCAAACCAGACTTGCAGGTGGCTCAGGTGCTGCCTGGACTGTGTATGGGTTCAGTGGATGTTGCACATGATTCTGACTTACTGAAGAACCATTCAGTTACTCATATCTTGAGCTTAGGTGTGAAACCTATCACGCTGGATCATCTGCTGAATTACATGTATGTACAAATTCTTGATCTTCCTGAAACTAATCTTATAAGCAGCTTAGATCAATGTTTCACTTTCATAGATAATGTAAGACAATCAGGGAGATGTGTCTTTGTACACTGTAATGCTGGAATTTCACGGTCAGCTTCCGTGGTTATAGCATATCTCATGCGAAAAGAAGGCATGAATTATCAAGAGGCGTTCATGCACTTGAAGAATATAAGACCTGCAATTAAGCCTAATCCTGGATTTGTGCAGCAACTGAAAAATTATGAGAAAATGATATTCAATCTAGATGGCAAATAGCAACATTTTGTTACACTGTGTGGGACTTTTCATTCAAGACAGATGATGAGCAGAGACTGCATTCTGGGAAGACACACATCATATAGTTTGGTGCATGGGAGTCACATGGCTGTATAGTATGTTCAGTTTATCTTTTATAATTAAGCAGATCTAAACAGAATGCTATTAAGTTCTATAGTTTAGAAAAATACTACAAAATTTTACATTTAAATTCTTTGTCTATTAATGGAATTTGTTGGATTGTCTGTGAGGAATAATTGAAAGAAATAATCATGTAATGTAAGATGGGAAGATGGTGTGATGGAAGATGCCAGGAAGTTGGGGGAGAGAAATTGGAGGAATGCTGGCAGAAGCTTCTGAAGAAGGCCTTGGCTCAAAAGGGGCTGTTGTGCCAATGATGATGATGAATCATGTAAGGTATTGACTGAAAAGGTCAATTTTTTCCTGGCATATCAATTTAGAATATGTTAAAGACTGCCCTACTTCATTTCAGGCAATAAAACCTTTCATTCTCATACTTCAGGTCTTAAGCTGTATACATATGCAGACAGAGTAAAAATAATTTTTATTATGATCTGCCAACAATTTTAACATGATCACACTAAACTGGCCGTACATTTTTTTCTGACTTTTTCTTTTATGTTCAGCTGACTCCAGCCTTTTTCATTTAATCTCTGTAACAATACTAAGTGAAGAATAGAGGTCATCAAATTTCTCAGTGCATAAATTTCTGTTATTTCCTCCCCCTCTTTTTAAATATTCTCAGCAGGTGTCATCAGACACCCTTAATTTGATATCATTTCCCAAGAGTGGATGATAAATTTTCAAGCCAAAATGAAATCAAGCACACTTATAGTTTTGCAAATTGTCTTCTTGTTTGTGTAAAGAGTATTTGTATATTCCATACTGTGAGATGCGTATCCCATATACTTCTGTGGTTGAAGGCATAGCAGGCTTTTTCCCCACAACATATTCCTTTACATGAAAGACAATATACGTGTAATGTAACAATGGGGAACGTTTGCATAACCATTGTTACCATGGAAAAGCAATAAATAATCAACATTATTAGTGGTGTCTGTATTTTTGCGTTGGTCATCCATCATTCAAATCACACCTTTCCTGCTCCGTATTGTACAGTCATCTGTGGCCTGTCTGGCTGTATAATATTTGTTCACATTATCGCATACACATCACGGCTTTTGGAAAAAATTTACTGAACATAAAATGGGTGTTGATTTTCTCGACAATTTTATCTGAATCATTTTGCATTCTAAAAGTCTTTAGTGACATATAATCACATAGGTCTTCATTTATAATACCCGTTATTGTCAGATTTTAATGAAACTTGAATTTTCTCAAGAAATTTTTTAAGAATCCTTGAATATCAAATTTCATGAAAATCTGTCCAGTAGGAGCCAAGCTGTTCCATGCATACCGCAGAACAGACAGACATGACGAAGCTAACAGTAGCTTGTCACAATTCTGCAAATGCACCTAAAAGTAAGACTGTGTTTATATTCTGTGCAATTTATAGTCTGCAAAATATGGTAAATAATCATATATTTTTTCAATTGATTATTTTGAAATTTTATGGTGAAAATTATTCTATCTGCTGCTGTCATTCCCAAGTACTAAACATGACCAAATTTAACAGTATGTATTTCTCTTGGTAATGGTAAACATTCTGAAGGTGAGTCGCATATTATATAAAAATTCACAGATACAGTAAAAATAATTTTATTTTCAACAAATGTTCAGCTGCCAGCACTGCCAGACATACTGCATGAAAGACCTTATGAGCTTTGCATGTTACAGGTTTACAGTGATACAAAATATGACTCAAAACTCATTTGCTACCAAAAGTAATTTCATCATGGTAAGATTAGTAAATGCGAAAAAACTTAATATTTCAATATATTTATCTTCTCTCAGTGCACACTGCTTTTGGTCAACAGGAAGATATACTGGAATGTTACATGTAATACCCATATAATTATTCTATTTACCCAAAAATAAGGTAATTTTTTCCTAATCCAACATGTGAAAAATGGTAGGTCAACTTATAAGCATGCATAGATCAGCTTATGTGCATGGAGAGGAAAATACCTCTACAAAACTCAAGGTATTTTCCTAAAAATTGTGAAGGAAAGGTCACACAGTACTTTTATTTAGTGCACATGTTTTGCTTCCACATACATCCTGGGACTATAAATGATGTGATTTGGTTTTAACACTTCCAACTAAACATCTAGACAGTGTTATGCATTATTAATCCTGTTCTTAATTTGACAAACTGCAGTCAGTAAAAATGAGAACAAAACAAATAATAGATACCTGACAGCAGGTGTGCCAACTCACATCTCAGGTACAGTGAAACTTCACAGCAGTATTTCCACACATTGATCTAAGTTACACACAAACAGTTCTGTATATCACTTTAAATTTTAGAATCCCACTCATCTTTCATCTGTCTTTTTTAGGTGTACCATCTACTTAGCAGCACATGACAAAAGAAAGTTCTTTTTGAAGAATTCTAGTTTCAGATAATGAAAAGAGTCTAGGACTGGCTGGGCCAAACATAGTAATGAACAGGACCAATCTTTACTGACTGACACTAACTAGCATATCCTCTTTTATTCTGGTAGCAAATGAGCATTCTGCACATATCCCTTTGTTTCCCTCTTCCAGTTGCAACTTGTTCTGTGGTCTTCATGCTCAAAAGTATGTTATATTTGGAATTTCTACATTCCACTTGTTTTTTGATAACATGTCTGTATATGTCACTAACCACACTGGTGACTACATGACTTTAACAAGTATTCTTAAATAAGCAGTTTCTCAAAATGTAAAAAGATCAACTGTGTAGTGAAAACATTTTCAGAAGACACTGGAATTCAAGGAATATAATAAAATTCCTGTAAATGCAATGAATACCTTATAATCCAATGAGACAACAGGAACAGTGCTGTGGGAAAGAATGCAGCAATACAGGCATATTGGTGTGCTATTATTTAGGACAATATATTGTTTCATAAACATTACCAAAATCCTCTGCCTCTTACTAACCATTGGAATTAATTTGACATCTGGGGTTTTCATGGCAGTGACTACAAAGATTACTGTCTTCTGGGATTGTATAATGAAGATGGACAAAAAAAACTTTCCTCCTAAAACACAGCTAAATATCTTCTAGACTATGACATCACATCCCACCAGACAGTATTTGTCTAATAAAGTTCACTGTACAGGAATATCACACTTGGCAACTGGAATGTTTTTGTAATCACTTGTAACAACCAGCTGGATCGCAAATTTACAGTCTTTGATGAACATAATTATTCAATTCAATGACAATGTGTGAATGTAATTATGTTCACATCAGTATGTGAATAAAAAGGCACTTTCAAACTTCCTACCTGATTTGACTTTCACACTGAACTACAATATTTTTGTCATTGTTATTAACCTCAATTTATAGCAACAGGATGTCAGCAGAAATCTACACAACTGAACCATCTGAATGGTATTTTCAGGATTAGTCAGGAAAAAATTAGTAATGCAATAAACATATATAGGGAAGCCCTGATAGAAGACTGTAGGAATGGACACTGGCAACTGTTGCTACTAAAACTGTCTTCATTGGCAACAGTCCCTTGCCTTGTAACACCATATGTTCAGTCACATTAAAATAAGGGTACCACAATTTCTTTACTATTACATAGGGAATCTCTTCCTACACTCAGGACATACACTGTAGTTCAGTGCTGAAGTCAAGGTTATCAAGTGTGAAACATCAAATGCCATACAAAAGTGAGGTAAACTCTCATAAACATATATTTTCAGGTCCCCTTTGAAACTCTGTAATTAAATTATAATATATTACTACAAAAAGTAGGCATATAATATTTTTACAAAATGTATAATAAAAATATGTGTCCTTTCACTTGTTCTGAATTATTTCACACATCTCTTTAAGTGCCAACTGCTCATTTTATAATTGTAAAAACACTTTAAAAAATAAATAATCAGATATGTTGGTTTTGGTACAATATTGTGAAGTATGTTAGTTTACAAAATTTTCTGTTAGAAATAGCTCAATATTAAGACAATATGTTACATCAAACAGCTGAATATGGTATGTACAATGAACATATATGATAAACAGGGGATGGTATTCCGCGTCACATCTTGTGATTTGAATGTGAGTTCTACACAACACTATATGGTCCAGCAGGACCTAAGGCAGTCCAGTGAAATACAAAAAAATCTTGGAAGACTACATCTATTGGTGTATGTTGGTATTTGACGATCACATGATAAAACACCATCCCAGAGATACACTTCAGTGTCTGCAACATGCTGTCCAATAAAAACTTCCACAATACTGTAATAAAGCATTAACAAGTGTCTTGAAGAGCATGCCACAGCCACTAGAATATTCTGCCTGCCAATTAATGTGAAATAAAAAAAAATAAAAAGGGGCAGTGGTTCAGGTTGATGAAGAAACTACGTATCAGAGTCAAGAAAAAGTTCTGCAGCACTGAGCAATAATATGCCAAAGGGGAGATTAATTCATTCGTGGTGCAAAATGATGTATCACAAACTTAAAACAAGTAAAAGGTCAACAGTTAAGCACTCCTTGTGTTTAATCAAGCAATATGCCAAGAAGATTATTGGGAGTGGACATACAGTTTCATGCAACTTAACACCCAATGGAGGTGAGCAATCAGCTTAACGCTGTAGCACTTTCACTACTGAGGAAGAAGCCCCAAGAATCAAAGAGACACGGGTCACTAGACTGCACTATTCCAGTTCTCAAATAAAAAAATAAAGAAATACATAGCATGTTGAAGCCTGGAAATTGTGATTCAGAAATACATGACTCATCCCACCATTTGTACAGAGCACATACCAGCTCCATCTATATTAATACCCCGTAATTCTAATAGAGCCTGAAAATCTAAGTAATAAGACACTCCCCACATTAGCATTTCTTACAAGGTAAACACATTATGTATGTTAAACACCATTCCTAATATGAGCTCTTCTGCAAACTGTCCATCATAAAAATATAGCTTTTTTCCCTTAAGCAATGATTTTTAGCACAATTTCCTGCTTTTATGTGGAAGATATTTAAAAAATCATGCCCAGACAAACAAGTACAATGCAAATGCAGAAGTACATGGTCCAATAATTTTTAAATCCCACAGACTATGCCATATTACATGCATCACTAGTATACCTACTTTTGTTCCTCACAATCCTTGCATTTTAAGAACCATACATACACAAGGTGTTTAATGGTTTGTGGACATTACTGTAGAAGATAATATCCTATGGCTTTGTGATAAAAAAATTTGTTATCAACATAAGTCCTATTTTCGGTGATAAAGGTACTGTGGGTGTTTTTTAATTCTAGTAAACTCACTCCTGTGAATTGCATCACAAAGCATGGAGTCTTATAGACTATGCAACCTTCAACAAGCTGGTAATCAACTACAGGTCTATCACAGTGAAGATGCAACTAGCAATGCATCCTGTTCACAACCGAGTGGCAAGGGTGTTGCAACCAAGGGTGGGAATTTTTAAAACCTGCATTAAGCATACATCAGTGTAAATGAAAGATAATTTCAAGATGTTAAATTAAATTTGCACCATAAAGCTATCAGGTAATGTGTCTGTTTTTTTTTTTATTCCACATCTTATTAGTAATTATAAATTTGATTCTACACTTCAAGGAGTCATACTCCATAACTATGAAAACTTGGGCACATGTTGATATGAACTTTTTTTGATTACAAAGACGTGGCACATCATCTCATAAAGTGACGTCTAAAACTCATGAAACATTCTAATGTATAAAACAATTTCAAATATTTTATTACATTATTCTCCGCATGTGGAAGTGACAGGAAACCTTTCCTAAGATGTAAGAATATTTATTTCTAAAGCACTAATAATAAATAGGACTTTGGCAAAAGAAGTTAACTGTTATTTCATATTAACAAATGGTATTTTAAATGAAAAAAAATATTTTATACAGATGTATATATTATGTGTAAAAACCTTTAATATTATAAAAACCAATAATGGATCAACTGCTTCCATTCCAAAGAACCCACAGAGATATAATCATTGGTAAATCAACATTCTTAGCATTGCTCCTTCACCATAATACCATACATTTAATTCTATATTTTCCCATATTTCAGGTCACCCCTAAAATGAGAACAGGAAGTACATCATTTATACTCTTCTTTTTTTACATTAATAAATATGGCTCTATATTCATTAAAGACAATACAGGCATCAATACGACTGGTGCCCATTAACTGTTTTTCATGTACACTTATAAAAAATATGGATGTAATACATGGGGGTGGGGCGACTTAGTATATCTATAAAAGATATTCTGAATCGCTGTATTTACACAAACTCGCTACATCTCATGGAAGTGTCAGGGTTCTCTAATGGTTTCATTTATGTATATGAATGTAGCTGAACATAATTTATTTTTTATGTTAGCTTTAATTCACTATACACCAGTGTCTCAAAACATGACATGACCCATGATACAGAACATATGTGCTGTATTTAAAACCGATGACAATTTCTGCATAGTTTCTTAACGAATGGGACTTACTTATGAATCCTCGGTATTACGTAACCTAAAGGTTTGGCACTGCAAAAACAAAACTTACATAAACCCCAATCGTCAGCCAACTCAATCCAACTGAAAGCATAACCTACTTCCTTGGGAACAATTCTGATAACCGATTTTCAAAGAGTCTGCCTCTATAAGATCTTCCCATGCATCCTTCATGTTTTCCAGGAACATATTTTGTTCATGATGCAGTCAATCCAGCTCAGTTTGGCAATGGTTCTGTGTAACATGAACCAACAGTACAGTGCACCAATCTACATTATTCAAGTTCTTGTCAGAAACGTGCAAGATGACTGCAGAAATAACAATGTTTCTATTTGTGGTTCATAGCTAGTTTAACGTAAGTACATTCTGAATCATGCCATGTAACTAGTATAATGTAAGTACATTAATGCGTCGTGCTACAAACCAATCTGCATTGTATCAGTAAGAACAGTAGCAAGTAATCACATACAAATCTGTCTGATTTACAACTGGTGTTCTTCACACAGATTCAAGTCTGATTCACTACAGTATTCTGACTCATCAGACAAAACCCTGCAGTTTACCCAAGTGCATATATAAAAGAGGAGAGACAATAAGAAACATCAATAACACTACAGTGCATCACAATAAGACATCACTTACCTATTGCCTCAAGTGACTTTCTTGCAAAATTCAGCAAGAAGGAACACACAAACATGTGTTGTCATGAACAAAACTTCTGTAGGTTTATGAAAAAGAATACATATTTGTTCCATTATTGCCTCAGGCTAAATGGAATTGTTGAGTTCATATTTTAACCTAATAATAATATAAATCTTATTCAAACCTGTAACTAACGTGACGGATAATGCTATCTCATACATGAGATACAGATGCACTGATCCTGAACTCAAAAATCGTGCGCCAGGAACACAGATGGAGCATTTCTTTTAAAGCATTGCCAAATGACTCCATTAAATGTCTATACTGAATCATGCACAGCATAGAATACCTACAGTTTTCTTTCTGTGCCTAATGACCTAGCATAATTTTGGAGAAACCAGCATGAGTTGAAAGGTTCTGCCCATCACAGTGAAGGAATATGGTGTATATTACATGACACATATAAAACCACCAGCTACCTGTAGAGTTTACCACTAAGTTGCTGTGGGTGACATGCCTTCCATATAGAAGTTCATAGTGTAATGACTAACCCTTTATTAGGGGAAGTATCCACAATTTTGATAAGAATATGGCAGTAAATTGGAATTTTATCTGCTGAAATCTCTTAACAATTTCACTCATGTTCGCCTCTCACGTGTCAAATGGTAAAGTTTCACACTGACCAATTCCACTTTCCTGTTCTATATACCACAAGATTTAATTAAATGCATATAGATAATAATTTTTTCTCTCCACCTCTCACCAAACTCAATTCTCAGTATCAGAAATAATGACAATAAAGGAACAAACTCAGCCAGATGAATCAAATCCTGGTCCTCACACCCTGATGATCAAATTTTTTACTGTTATCTCCTGCCTAACACTAGGTGTTTAAAGGTGTCTGTTTGTCAAGATTTATGCTTAAAATTTCATACACAATTTTTACCTGTCCCAGTCAGTCACAAGAATAAAAATTTGGAAGTGCCTATTCACATTACATGAGAGCATGTTTCTGACATATAATCACAATTTTGTGTTATAACACAGTTCTGCCTGTGCTATGAGGCAACATGGTACACAGCCTTTTAAATAATTTATTCTATTTCATACAGCAGTTCTAAGACTGGCTCCTCTGGCAGGAAGAGAGTTGCTTTTGGCTGGAATCTCCCTGGAATGTGAATGTGCTACCACTATAGACAAACACTGGACCCACTCTTCAGCATTCTTGCCATCTTTAGGTTTAAGGATAAGGGACTGGTCACCTGTGAAGATCTCGAACGCCTTAGGAATATTACGAGCGCCGCGGCTTACCTTGACACTGCGGATCTGATTCACCTCAATTGGAGTCATGTCTTTGTCATCCTTCTGTAAAAAGAATATAAAAAAACATGGCATCAGAGGGTAATGAATGATTTTTGTTAGAAGTGATATGTATCTTTTAGCAAGACATGCTGCTGATATGCAAACTCCTTTTTACAAAAATGGCCGACACAATAAATATTTAGAGATTAAAGGGTTGGCTAATTAATGGTACACCTACTTCAGGGCCACAACACCTCAAACTTCTTTCAAATCTTTCCGCCCTGCACACCCCATGCAGATCATTCCCACTCTTGCCATGGAAAAGCATTAAGTATTTGATATTCTGAGTATGTCTGTAGCCTTATTCATGCAGCATGCAATGCACAAGCACCATATTATATTGTCATACGTCTCCTGTCTGGCTCTACCATATTTTTCCACATTATTGCATACCAGGTACGATTTTTGGAAAAAAATTATTGAACATAAATTGTGTGTTCTGATTTTCCATACAACTTCTGCCTGAAAAATTTCTCATTCTCAGAATAATTCAGTAAGATACGTCATAAATGTACATAGGTCTTCATGCAAAGTACTGTTATGCTTGCAGGTTTAAATGAAACTTCAATTTTCTCCCCAATTTTTAAAAAAATACTCAAACATAAAATTTCATGAAAATCCATCCAGTGGGAGCTGAGGTGTTTCATGCAGATGGACGCACAGACATGACAAAGCCAAGAGTCACTTTTTGCAATTTTGTGAACAAGCCTAACACTGGGATCCCACATATCTATAAAGGTACATTTAATTCCCCTCACATTTAAAATCTGGTTCATCAAAATCTGTAACAAGAATCATGTAGTCATAATACTGAGTAAGCTACAGGGTGGATGTCCAAGGTATTGTGGTTTGAGACCCAGTAAGTGCAAGGTATTTCCCTCTCACCCAGAAATGCCCAAATGTGCTCTAGGGTCCAGCCAGTCTTGTAATCAACAGGTGCAGTTGCCATGGGAGTAAAATGGCCAGGCTATGACACTGACCACTCAACACCATCTAGTGCAAAGGTTAATAATGAGAGGGACCATACCACTACTCCAACATATGCCTTCATTGTAGCACGGGGACAACTTTACCTCTATTTTACCCTTTTCGTCAAATCTGGGTGCCCTCAGTGATGAGAATCGGTAGCAGTGTGATGACGATGATACCAACCCATGTTGCAAAATATTAAAATAAAGTCACTTTGGTAAGGAAAATATAAATTTCTTACTTTGTTAGTAAAAAAAAAAAAAGTTTTGCCTATATGAACCTTAATTCTGTTTTTCTCAAAAACGTTGAGTGATAAAAAATCAAATTCAAATGTAAATTTAGTGCATCCCAGTGTTCAAAAATCACAAACTTCAACATAAAGGAGCAAATTCTTTATCATTTGTTGTACAGCGTTATCAGTGTAACTATTAAAATTAACTAAAATTTCAGCTTAACTAAAATTCTGAAAGAAGACAGCTTCAGGGTCCAAAATTCATTGCATTAGTACCAATACTTATTACTGCCAGCTCACTCGAATTAAAACAACTGATACAAAATGTTTCAATGAGCTGTCACTTACAGAACCCTTATATGAAAGATGTGCTCCAGACAAAGTGAAGTATCTTGTTCTCCAACGTCTGAAAATCTTCCAACGCCCTTTCTTCTCTTTCAGCTGCCCTTCAATAACAGGCTGACTATCCTGTAAAAATCCCACTGCTCTCTCAGGATGATTACATAGAAAACAACCCCACTGAGCTCCTCCACTAGGCCCAGGGGTCCCAGTTGCTTCAAACACATCAAAGAAACCGCTGTGACGAAGTTCATTCAGCAGAGATTCCTGGTCCTGAAAAATGATTAAAAAAAAAAAGTTACTATGGCCATTTAAACACTTACAGCATTGTGGACACATCAAATTCTGGGAAAAAATTTCCAGAATTTGATGCAATGTGGAAACATCTGTTCAAAGTTCATGAACCGCTGTACAATGCAGCAAGTACCAAAAAGCAATTTACAGCAAAATTCCTTTAATGTAATCCCACGTCCAATAATATGGAAATCCTGATAATTCAGTACTTGAGGAGAGCAGTCCCAAAACCAGAAGTGTTGCTTTTTACCCAATAAAAACTCCACCAAAGTAACAGGCAGATTTCAGAAATATGAACATTATCATTTTTTTAATGATCTAAAGGATGATGATGATGATAACAACAACAACAACAACAACAACAATGTTCAAAAAGGCCTCCAAAAGTGCCTGTACATCAACTGTTGTTGTATCTCCTGATTCTTCATCTCCTACATCAACTTCTTCAGCAAAGACAACTCCAGAAAATACAGAAGAGAGCACCAGTGACCCTGAACCAGTACATGAAACAGACATCCAAATGGAATACTCATCTGATAAGTTGTACAGCCTATGTACAGGAGCAGAAACAAAAAATTACCTGTAAGAATTTATGTCAGTACAGCTACCATCTGATAATACAGAATATTAAATAATTTGGCACCTGTCCAGTCATATGTGAGTTGGATTAATGGAATTTTGCTACGTTAATTTTAAAAAAATCCTGAAATCATGTGGTGTAGAGGAAGAGCCAACAATATGGTGAGGTAAATTCAGTCAAAAACACAACTATAAATATATGGCTATATGACAGTGTTTATTAGCAATGGAAAAACTACATGTTTCGGCCTATAGTGGCCAACTTCAGGTTTTGACAACTTTCTTGCTAAAAGAGTTTTATATATAATATGCCTAAACTGCGTGGTGATGTTGAGATCTAAACATCACCACACGGTTTAGGCATATTATATAAAACTCTTTTAGTAGGAAAGTTGTTAAAACATGAAGATGGCCGCTATAGGCCGAAACATGTAGTTTTTCCATTGCTAATAAACACCATCATTTAGCCATATATTTATAGTTGTGTTTTTGACTGAATTTACCTCACCATATAGTTTAAACACACAACTTGGATGGCACACCTCAGAATTAAGGGCCAACAAATTAGAGTGTAATCAAGCTGATAGATTAATGATTTCAGCCCTAATCTACATTTCTAAGACACTGAAATAAAATAACTTCACACACATAAAGATTAACATAAACAAAATTGGCTATGTACATGTAACGTAACATTGTGGCACACTTGCATAATCACTGTTGTCATGGAAAATCAACAGTGAGTTCCCTTTGTACTCAGCTACATGTTGTAGTCAACAATACATAATATTTAAGATGTTGCCATAGAAACGACAACAGAGTTCTTCTACACTGCTGCTGAGCTATGTATGTCACTGTCAATGATATAAAATGTACTCAGGTCTTCATGTAAAGCACCTGATACTCTATCAATTTAACCAAATCTGGACTTTCTCAACAGGGTTTCATAAAAGTATCCAATGTCAAATTTCACAAAAAATCCATCCAGTGGTAGCTGAGCTCCTACATGTTGAGAGACACACACAGACAGACATGATGAAGATAAAAGGAGTTTTTTGTGATTAAGTGAACACATCTAAAAACCAATTTCACCTTTTGTTTTATGGGTGCAAAATGTGGTATCCTATTGTAACCGAAGAATGTGTCATATTTACTCCAACATAAGACAAGAATTTTTTTCCTTAGTCATCATCATTTGCAAAGTGTAGGGTGACATTTTAACTGCATATGTTCTGTACAGCTATTTTCCTAAAAACTAACTATCATGAATGAAAGGTGCTTGTCTTATAGACACAGCTGTCTTACATTCACACAGATACAGTATAGCAACAGTATCAGAAAACAAAGGAATTACAAAAATATCTGAACTTAAGATAAAGGAGGATGACGAAAAATAGTATGTAACTGTCCGAAAACCTTATAGGAAAAGACTGCTCAGAAGACAGAGGTACAGACAGGAGGATAACACAATGGGCCTTACAGATATACCATACTGTGAAAGGGGTTGGATAAAACTCAAATGGCTCAGAGAAAGGTGGTGGGTCTCTTGACCAGCTGAGTAACTGCCACCACTGTGAGGAACATAATGCACCCTTCATCATGGAACAAGTTCATACATTTTTAGGGAAGCCTTCAGTAAAAAATGTTTCCTACATAAATTTTTCACAATAACCTTCCATTTGGGCACGGGAATGAACTTCTACGTATAAAAGAAGGAAGACATCTCTATAACTTACCTTAGCACATGGAAATGCTGATGTGACAAGTGTCAGGAATGTCTTGTTTTCACACTTTAGAATATCCCAGCAGTTCTTTAAGCTGCTTACAGAAGAATCTCTTGAACTCAGTGCAGACTCAGATCTTGCCTAAAAAGTAAAGTTTCAGAAAAGCTTTATTCTTCGGCTGATTGCCTTGTATGACTAAAAGTTAAGGTACTGCAGGCAATACACAGTCAAAAGTCCAAATCACAATATGTCACTTTACCACTGGAAAATGTCAAGAGAAATGACACACAAGATTTATTACACTGCTCAGATGCAAGCCGTTCCTTCAAAAACCACAAGACGTCTTCCCAAGTGTCCTAGCTGCTTGTCACTAACACATGAACAGTAATAAAATGGCTGAGCTTTGTGAAAATGTCGTAATTTGTACGGTGGATTTATCCACAATAGTCACTAGTAAAATAAGGTCAAATATAATACAAACTTCTGTTCCTTCATGTGACCAACTGTTCCTTTCACTTAAATGACATCACTAAATACAAAACACAGGACTTCCATACCTGGAGTGCCAAGAACATGAGGTGAATCCATATACGAGGGTTCCGTGTCTTCATTGTGAAAAAAGTACGGTTATACAGGCAGTGTTCTCCACGTCCCTGACATGCAAAATGGAGTTTGGCTAGTTTTTTCGCACGGCGTTCTATAGACAAGGAAAAGCAACATACCTTGATGTGACACAATTAAGTTACGTGTTAATATACCGCTTACCTTCTATCAATCACTACTCAGAATGAACTTCATTCAAACATTACAAAAAAAATCATTAACCGCTAAATTGAGTCCCAAGATTTTTTTTAGAATAAACAGAGGGGCATTCAGAGTGAAATTGTGTTCTTCATCAGGCATTAAGTTCACAGCAGTGTGATCATTACAAAACTAGTGTGGCACAGACTTATTCATCACATAATCACTACAAATCTTCCTCACATGGATTTTCAAAACAAAATAAATGAAGAGTAAAACACCACTAACATGACAGTCATCTTTGAAAATGAGTTCAATGAGGCCTACAAGATGTAATGTTCTCCAGACAGTGACTATGAAGATTATGGACTCTTACGGTGTGACACCATGCAGTCCGGTGTGACACCTCAATCTTCAGGGTAGAAGGGAGGCAGCACATTCTTGCAAAATGCCAGTACATTTTTAACAGACTACAAAGCATCACATCACTAACCTCCACAGTTCAACAGTGTTAAAACTTGTCACTGGAACGAAAATTGGTGAAAACATGTATGAAATTGGAAAAACGCTTTCATACAACAATACAAAATCTCTACACTTTTAAGCTCCCACAACTGAGGGGTTGTACATATCACTCCAATATTCATGGATTTGGATTAACTCCTGTATCAAGATACAACTACAAAGTGTTCATGTATATTTTTAGTACTCTTCCCTTATATTACAACAGGGTCTCAATTTGCAACAGTTTGTTTTAAGACAATTCACTTTTATGACCCTTGTCGAGTCGGACTGGGCCCTCCCGACTTGTCATGCATTACTGTCGCAACTCAAGCATCCTTTCTTTCATTAGTGCACTTCTAGCTCTTTTCCGGTGTGCATGTGTTTCTTCTTTTTCTATTTTAGTGCAGTTCTTTTAGGTTGATTGTGATTTTTCCACCCATGACATCCATAAAAAAAGACAGAAAAGAAGAAAAAATCAAAACAGTTGATGTTACACTCATTCTTGATGTATTCTGAACCATGGCCTGGGCCTTCTTCAACAAAATAAAAAGTGATGTGTTTGATTTTTTTCAATTATCTGTGTCATTTGCTACATACCTCATTCATTAAATTAGAACTGTATGTCATAATGTAAAGAAATATTGAAAATTATAAAATCATTTCGACTAATTAGTTTGACCCATGAACCTATCCCAATTTAAACCATTTAAATACGGCTTGTTTTATGACGATTTGATTTACAACTCAATATTCAAGAATGTAACCCAGTCATGAGACCCTACTGTATTTCATCGTCATGCCTGCACACGTTTGTGTCTTTGTATCATCAGTTATGTTTTGAACTACCAGACATATTTTCATGAAACCTGACATAAACCATCACGCTGGAGAGTCACAAAAACTTTGTACTTATTTATTTCTTAACATTATATATATCAAAGTGCTGGCCATATGAACTTGAGGCCAGACACACATTAGTGCCATGTAATGCATTGTCTTGATAAGCCATTTGGTTACAAACATATTGGAAAAATATACAACTTCTATGAACATGATTTACATAAAACGTAACACTGCATGGAAAACATGTGACAATCACAAATAATAAATATTGCGGGTGGACATACAAATTTCTCTAAGACAGATCACAACACATCTACGTATTCCAACCAAAACAAAAAAAGACCAGTTACATGCTATCAATTACTGATATTGCGACTGTGTGAAAATCTAAAGCTACACCTTACAAGTTTACAGAATCTAAATTAGTAAACTTATGCAGAGAAAACTCAATAATATAGTTATTAATGTATAATTCTTGCTAGCTTCACCAAACAGACTGAAACATAAATATTTATGAGTAAAAATTAATTCTGAATTAAGGGAATTTGGGGCGAAAAGGCTAAAAGTGAAGTTGTGTTTGTGCTTTATTCAGTGACGAGTATGGGAAAGTGGAGGTATAACTTCACACATCAGGCTTGGCACTAAATGGAGATGAGCAGTCAGCTTCACGCCCCAGCCGTTTACCCCAAGCAAAGAACTCTATGTTCTCACTGGCTAAGAGATTAGCCAGACCCAACCGTCAGTCTGCATGCTGTACAGAAGGGAAAAATTACATACTCTTCCCACCAGGAAATGAACTGCAATTAGTCATCAATACCATAGTTTAGTCACTACATCATGATGAAAAGTGCATGGATGCCTTCCAGAATTCTCCTCTATCTCAACCTAGTAAAGAAATTCTGATCTAACTACAGTAATGTCAACGTGGCAAGCCTGGAAGCCACAAGTACTTAATGTCACAGCACTGATCCATTAAAAAACATAAAATTCAAGTCAGGCAGAGAAAATGAAAATCAGAGGAAGCACACCATCCCACCTCTGTTAGAGCAATGTATGTAAGAATCTCTCAACACATCTTCTGCTGTTTTGTTGTTCTCAAGTGAAAACAGCAATGCTCATTTGAACACGAGTACAGCTGGCCCAATATGACTGAATGCCCAATATTTTTAATGCAGCAAACTTTTAGGTTTCAACTGGCCAATATTTCCCTCTGTTAAGTATCAAAATAACGTCCATGGATAATCTACATTATAGGTAATCATGACCAGATGTGCTTACTGGTTAGATGTCTTCTACAGTACCCAGTCTTATGGCCCTGAACAATGTTGCACAACATTTCCCATTAATCGCTCTTGATGCTGAGATGAATACAGTATCACGTTTCAAGACTGGCAGACTTGCTGTCATACCACCTCAAAAAGGAACAAAGAAGGGAATGTTGTGTCCCCATACCATACATAGTACCAACTTGTGTGTACAGTTCTCATGTTTGCCATAGAAGCTTTCACACATATCTCTTTACACAACTTGACAAATTTCTGTATGCTATACACTGATCCTGGAATGTTGTTTCCATGCAAATCTAACCTCGGCAAAGTGGTCAAAAAGGAAACACTCATCTACGAGAGGGTCATGACACCGGTCTCTGTATGTGCTGTCTCTTTCATCCTGAGACAGACGTCACTCTGATTAAACAATTTCCTATATCACACGCAAGGCACACACCAAACTGATAATTACAACAGCAAATTCAGCAACTTTTTTTAAAATTTCTAACTACTGGTTCAAAGTTTCAATAGATAGGGTGAGGTCAGTTTCTTATGAAAATGCAAAATTCAGCTTTGCAGTTATCCTTTGAACTCTTGTTTCCATGCTCAAAATCTACAGGATGTCAATCATTTTATTACAGCTTCTTAATGCACTGCATGCAGAATGCTGACATGGAAGTGTTACCTTTGTACAAAAAAAATGACCGTAGAAGGTTTAATCCACAAAACAGGTGCACACATTAAATATGACTTTAGTATGGAAACAGCACATAACAAGTTCTGGTATGAACTTACAATGCCTGCTTTTCTTCAATCCATATAGTGAGACTAGCAGGAACTGTAAATAAATGAGTAAATTAACAATTACATCCAAAGCTTTATGATAAACCTGCCTGCTGGTACTCCAAAAAAAGAAGGCCACCATGCTGAACATACAATACACAGCAGATGTGTGACTTCTGTCAAGTTTGTCTGTATACAACAATCATATGCCACTAAACATTCTAGCTGAGAAAAAAACACTAACCTATTGCTTGGTGCAATGTCATGAAGTGCAACTTCCAACTGAAATTAAATTTGTCAAATATGACTTTAAGTTACAAGCCTTCACTATGTTTTTAACTGTTAACATATAAAAACAATTTTACCCAAAATATGTCAGATTATTTATGTTTTATTTCTGTATACAATTTCATGTGCCTAGGTGTAATGCTCTGTCTACTAATGATTTCAAATGGAAAGCATGAGAGAACAGATTTCCCACAGCAATGCTGTTAAAATGTTCAAGCAGTATAACCTCAGCAAAGAAACAGAGATTTTTTTTTTGGAGGTCTATTGTCACACAAAAATTTTTGGACTCAAAAAAAGTGGTGTTAACTTCTTTCCCACTTCAGACATTCGCACAGCTGCCATACCATATGCAACAGGGTACAAAGGTACAGAGATCTCTAGTGATGTGATGTTCATACCAACGATCTATAAAAACCCGATATTCAGTTCCACACACACACAGATATACCGTAGGATTACTGGTCCTCACATAATAGACAAAGAAGAATAAAAGAAATAAAATCATGACACATGATAATATGAATAATATCTGCTTGCAGAATATTTAAAATCTAGACTGAAGTGAACTTTTGTATGAAATTACCTTCGATTGTACACTTCGCAGGAGGTGGGATGCGGACTGATACCTTTTCCATGTAGGATTTGATTTTGTCCAAATGTTTCTCGCAGAAATGCTGCACCGTGTCTCGCATGGGATATGGTTCAAACACACTTATCCTCTGCAAAACAAAACTGTGCTCAACAATAATGCACACAGGAAAACTATAAGACAAGGTAAAACTGTCCCTGTGCTAAGCAAACAGAGTTTGTGGTTTTACTTAGGTGTAAGAATGACAGGTTTTTTCCTCTAATTTTAAAAGTTCACATAGAAAAGAAAATTATTTTCTGGTTACCATATATTCCTACAATTATAGTTGATACTTTCTTAAACCACTGGATTCCATGTCTAAATAACCCTGTACAATACACAGACAACATGTACACAAATGCCATGGAGTGAAAGCCCTGTTAAGTTATAATGTCAAAGCCTTGCAGTTCCTTGTTGGCCAGCAAAATACATTGAATTTTTAACTTCCCAAGTCTTAAAATTTAAAAATTTTGTTCCTGTTGGCAATTACTCTCTTCATCTGAGACTCAGTGGAGATACACTGACAACTGTATGATGATAACTGTAAAACTCTGATGCCATTCATATCCAGTTCAAGATTCAGTGTGTAGGATTACCATCCTTCTGTTCTTCAAAACCTGTTCTCAAACATAATCAGTCTACATTCTTCCCTTACAGTAACAAACTCAGCTTCACATTCATATAAAACTATAATTAAAATATAGTTTAATATACTACTTTATATATTTAGATGTTTAGAAAGGAAGGAAGAAATAAAAGATACAGGCATGTCAGTGCCTGAGATATATTTTTGTGTGTAATATTCATTATCCTATATGAAGTAATCTTCCACTGCTACATTTACTTGCAGAAAAAAGGCTAAAATAAAGTTCAAAATTATGAACCTAATAACTTTTGAATAATACATTAAAATGAATACCTGTGATGCAGCAGCAATGGCAGCATTACTGTGCTGGTTAGAACCGATGATCGTCACACTTGTGTTTGGTCTTCTGGATGTCACAACAGTGGCTGGTAAAGTCTGTGAAGTTACTGTCTGGGCACCTGACTGAGTATGTGAAACTGCAATTGACTGACTTGTGGGATGTGTAGATGATGATGATGATGATGTTAGTACTGGCTGATTAAAAGCAATGCTACTAGAACTATTAAGTACACGGGACGCCATATGAGGCTGTGATGAGGTGAGGCTGTGTAATCTGTTGCCAGACTGACTAAGGTTAATACCTGTCATATTGTGGTTGTTCACTGAAAACAAGAATTAACACACTTTTCACACAGATCTGTACAAATATTCATAATTTATGACAGATCTATCAGAACATACCTTCCTGAAAGAATATGTATAAAATCAGACTGGTATAAGCAATCAACTAAGCCCTCTTGCTGAGATTTCCCAATTTGAACAACTCCAGGTCAACTTTGCAGGCCGATACCATAATACCAAACACATTATTACATGAGATTTTAGGTTCTCACAGCAACTGCAGACTTCTGCGATGCGATGAAGTGTATTCCAGTATATGAAACTACTGCCTCCATCATCAGGGTTGCAATGGAGGCAGGTTTCTCTAAAATTGGAATTTGATTTTATTAATCAAATACCAGAAGACAAAAAATCTTGAAATTATTACATACACAGAAATCATTTTGTTTGAAACACTTCTGTGACCAACATCAGCCTCCAAAGAACAACAACATTCCAGCTTCGTTCACAGTTTCCAGTACATACGACTGCAAACGTTTCACTACAAAATGCTTAACCAAAATGCCTCCTCTCATTTAAGACAAAGGCCATTTTTCTTGTCCCCTTAAATTTTGTTTTTGGCCACAAAAAGACCACCAGCAACTGCTGCATTGTAGAATAACTCACTCATGCAAAATTTCCTAATTGAAACATTATTTCCTATATCTTGTCAAATTCTAAGGCTTCTGACAGACAGCAAACTGTTTGCTTCAATCACATCCAGCAACTGCATATAATTATAGCTGACCCCCAATAAAAATTTGATGTGAAGGAAGGAATGCCAACAGACAAAGTTACATTTGGCATAGATGATAATAACTCCAACACCACCACTGCCAAGCCCCCAAACACCTCCCCCCCCCCCCCCCACCCCCCCCCCCCCCCCCCCAAATCCATACCTTCTCCCCACAAGCAAAAGAACAATTCTACAGCTCAAGATTCTCCCTACGCCCATACTTCTCCTGATCACCACACAATACTTCTGTCTTGTCCCAGTTGGTCACATATTTTAATCATCACTGTTCATTAAGAAATATGCACTCACATACACAGGTATCACTACCAACCAACCTTCTGACCACCATCCTGCTTTGCAAGCAATTCCAAACCATTTTAACAAGTCTTTCAACTGCAGCATTCTGCTGTGCTGTTTACTGGTAATAATCACACTACCTTTTGGGCAGATCTGATACATAAGATCAACAGTCCTAAAAATTACAGTGATTTTTTCACAGGTAAGGTTATACTATGTAACCATACATTAAATTCCTCTTTTATAACTCTTCTCTTCTTATAATAAAAGCCAACGATATGCACTATTTCTTAGATTTATTTTATAAAGTACTCTACATGTTTCACACAAGACCACTGTCCATCATCAGGAGTATCTCAACACTGTATACATGCAATACGTAAATGTCATGCTAGTTCTGTTGGCTCATGTAGAGTACTTTATAAAATAAATCTGAGAAATAGTCATCTCATTGGCTTTTATTATAAGAATATATTACGATGCATGGTCCTCTGAATGACAAATTTTCTAATTAATGTTATTTTGGATAAGTCTAGAACTACACAGATTGTATAATTTATACTAATTAAGTCATTAAAAGAAGGGGGGGAGGTCTGTAAATACTATGTTAAGTGACCTTTCTAATAGTGATGCTGTAATATCAGACAACTGAAGAAATACAGTGTGTACTGATATGTGAATATGGCTTGCAAAAGCTGAAACATGCAATCAATTATGTATCAGTCACCACATAGTCTGATATGGTAAGTCAACACAGCTGTGCTGAATGGAAATTGTTAGTGTGCTACTTATCAACAGGTCTGTTTGAGAAAACAGCGAGTTAAAAACAATCTATCATATTTCATACCTATTTCTCTTGTTCCTGCTTGTACCACTAAGGGACTATTATTTTGCAGAGTTAACGGGTAAGATGATGAGATGGAAACGACCAAGTCTTTGTCTTCCCGTAGACCAGATAAACTCCCACTGAAAAATATAACAGTCAAGTCACATGACAGTCCATCACTTCCACCTAGTTCCACAACTGTTCTGATTACATAATACTAAAGGAAAGGAAGCAAAGAATCACAGTCCTTCTCACCTAGCTTCTCTCCTTTATTTCTCTCTTTCAAACTCTCCACTAAACACAGCCCTTCTTGAGAAGCTAAAAGCTGCCCATCTGGCCAACTATGCACTGCCTTTTTTGGAATCTTAAAGGTTGATTATTGTGTTCACAAGAGACCCAACTGCCCCTACCCTGAGACAAACTAATTCAGGCCACATTTTCCCAACCTAATTCTTCGGGCTCCAGTTTAATATTATCCTCAAATCTATGCCAAGTGGTCTCTTTGTAACATGTTTTTCAACTAACAATTATAAACACTTCCCATCTGGCCCCTCGATGCTACATACCCCTGAACATCAAATTTTCCCTGATTGTATAATCTAGTAATATATGCTGAAACACACAAATTATGAAGTTTATCAAAATGCAGTCTTCCCGAGTCCCCTCTTTATTTCTCCCCCTTAGGTCCAAATATTCTCCTCATCACCCTGTTCTCAAACACAATCTATGTTCTTCCAATAGGGTTTTGAAGCCAAGCTTTAAGAATTATGAAAATAAATAACTGGGCAAAATGCATTCAGGACCCGGTTAAACGAAAGGAAGTAGTTAAGAAGGCCAAGACTTTCAAACAGTGAGGTTGTAGGACGAGAAGAAGAAGAAGAAGAAGAGGAAACTGAAGAGGAGGAAGAAGAAGGGGAAGATGAAAAAAGAGGAAGGGAAGTGGAGGAGGAGGAGGAGGAAGAAGATGAAGAGGAAGAAGAAGAAGAGGAGGAGGAAGAACAAGAAAAGAAGAAGAGGAAGAAGAAGAGGAGGAGGAGGAGGAGGAAGATGATGATGATTTGAGAAAACAAAAACTCTGTTTCAGAACTGAATGGTAACAAACATTCCCAAAATGTAATTTTCACTTCATTTTTCCTTGAATAAAATTTTGATTTGTTACTGCTGCTCCCCACAGATTTGAACTGTATAATTTCTGCTAACACGACATAACCCAAGCTGGGGAACCACCCCTCACTGGCTGTCTGCAACTGTTTATTCTGTACAGCTACCCTCCACGTGTGATGTCACAGTGACAAAAGAAACACCAAACATAATGTCTCTCACATGATGCTCTTATTGGAACTTGCTGTTGTGACCGTAACACCTCCACTGGAAACCTTCTGAGCTGCTGACACATTGTATTGTCTTCCGCCATTGATCGTGGTGATACTTCGGTTATTGCTTATGACAGTGGGTCCACTTACTGAACTGGGAACTGGAACCAGGTTGATTTGCTGACTGGAACTAAGCCGTGTCATGCTTTTGTGTAGCCCACCAACAGAGCCCACACGACTACCACCAACTGGAAGAAGTGGAGTTAAAGTAAGGAATTGGTTTAATTTACAAATATTCAAGTTAACTATTTACTTGGTAATGGAATCCAAACACCTAACAAGATTAACACAAAACTCTGCCACTATTACATATTTCAATCAAATCCACACTACCAAAACCCAGTACCTTATGATTCATCTCAATATTAGTTTAATTGTATGAAATTTCAATCTTACACATTGGTGAAGACTAATTTTGTAGTCTGGGTCATGACAATGTGCAGCCTGGAATATGGTTACCAATCTTATGTAGGAACATAATGTTCCCATCTTCAGGGTATGAAGTTACTAACTCCAAAATGCTAGTATCAAACCAGCACAGTATATGATTTTCATAACCCAGTATACCTGTTTACATGATGAAACAAGACTTCTATAACGACTTTAGTAATATTTTACATTCACACTTAATTATGGATAATTCATATCTACATTAATAAGACACACCAAAAGTACATATACATAGCCAAACACATCCACAATGCACAAAACATGTGCTTCTAGATAAGAAGGTTCAAGTAATTGATTCTTAGTTTATTTAATGACATTTATACAGCTGCCTGGTTTGATGTGGTCTTGAATGGTGAAACAATAAAGCTGCAGAACATTACTCAACTTCCGGTATTCACAAACTTCCTATATGAAGTGAAACTCCAAGCAATGGCTTGTCAAAATGTTTCTTTGAAATGGACCACAAAATGCTTTTTCATAAGCTTTGCACAGATTATGAACATGTAACCTACATATGCAATACCATGGTCGACTTCAGTCTACGCATTACTGTTACACTGGCAACATTTTGTGAAATTAACATCTTCCCTTGTTCTGCATAAGCGTGCTTTGCAAAGAAAGACACATAATGTTAGCATTGTAAGTGGAAGTGTAAAATATGTAAAGAACTAAAATAACAACATTTAGTTCATTAAAATAATTATGTACATAGTTAAAGAATCCATGCCTTTATTTGCTGTTCACTCAATACAGAGAGGCTTTTAATGTCCCGGTATTTGTTACGGGGCACTGACTAAAAATATAAAATTCTTAGTCAGGATATCAGGCCTCCACAAAGATTTAAATCACCTCAAATTGTATAAGCAGTTACATGAACATGGTGAAGAACACAGACAGCTCCGAAACTTTGGTGATTATGCTACTGTCTGAACAACTGGTGAATCATAGTTTAATTTCTGGCAAAGGCAAAAGATTTCTCCTCTTCAATCTGTCAGAACTGGCTCCGGAGTCCACCGAGCCTAATGCTGAATGCGTTTTATGGGGATATTTCTTGGAGAATGGAGTGGCCAGGACAAAAGGCTGACCAATCATCTCCATCTAGTATCAATGCTAAGAAAACATGAAGCTACACTTTACTCATCCATACACCTTCTTGATGTAATGCTTAATTCAGGACAGGACAACCTTTCCCTTACAGAAATAAGGTGATCCTGAATTATTAGCAGACTCACAAACTGTCTTATTCAAAACAGAACAAAGACAATGGTGGTATATAAAACTGCCAAGTCTCAACTGTGGTAACAACCTATTTCCATATTTGGTATTACATATATCCATTCTCATCTTCTGTCAAGTGAGTCCAGTTCCCAAATGCAATGTATGTTCACTAATATCTTTTGTAGTGGTAGCATCTTACTTCTTTTCAATCAATTAAGAACTTCCTTGTGTAATTATATTTTGATCTTGCATTTTTATAAACCCATACATTCAGTTTTCATAGCAAAGAATGCCTTAAATCTGTAAAACAAAATCCAACACAGGGAAAGAAATGACAGCTACTTCTGTCACCAAAAGTGGTTCAGAAGTAGTAATACTAACCAACGTTCAGCCTTGTCATGCTCCTGTTGCCTACAGATGTGTGTAACCGTCCTGTACTCCGACTGTCACCTCCAAGTCTTGGACGGTTTATCACCAAACGATTCGCTTCCTGACGATTCAACCAACACCCTCCGACATCTTGCTGAGACAAAACTGTCTGCCTGGTGCCTGAAATCAGCTGTTCTCTTGTTACAGTTCCTGGTACAACATGTTGCTGTTGGGTCTGCTGTAGATCTGGTCGACTTCCACCAACTTTCACAATAGTTACACCACTGGACATCTGGTTTACCTGTGTGCTAAAGAGATGTTTACCTTCAGACTACATGCATCTTGATCAATAAGTTAACTTCTGTCACAGAATAGCTGAGTGCTGCATACTTGAAGTGCCAAGGATGAAATGACCATTAAGACAATAAGCATCAACAAGAAGATAATATTAAAATGGATGTTACAGGAATAGGAAGTTGTCACATTTAATTTATTGAGCCAAAATGTACAAAAGGCTGTGTCCACAAAGGAAGTGGGATGTGAGCAAGCAACGGATGAAAATGAATAAGGACAGCACCAGTAGTGGATACAAATAAATCTGTATGAGCCATGTCATGAATTCAAATGACATCAGTGCTGCCAGTGCTGGGAGCAACCCCCCCCACCCTTTCATTTTCTGGATATTAAAATATCTATTGCACTGGGTTCAGTTGTTTCCATATTTCCATATCATCAAATGTTTTACTGGTGAAGGTCCCTATTATATCATGGAAGAGGAAAGTCACAGAAAGGCATATCAATAAGCACCATCTCACTTGTGGAATACTGGCAATGTTATAGACAGGTTTCTTGGCATCCAGGGTGAGCAAACAAAATGGCTGCCCCCTACAGCAAAAGTCACAACAAATTATTGATCCTCCATTTATCTGTCCCACTAATTTAAAAATTTTTTGAATTTAAAATACATTTTGCCCCCTCTCTGTTGCCCCTTGGGCTCTGCTGCCTGGGGTGACTGCACCATCCCCCTCAGCTATTCCCCTAAATACTAGAACTATATTTTAGCTCAAAACTGTGACACAGGCTGGGTTGAAAGCACAGCTGCATTGTAGTGGTTAAAGTGCCACTGGCTGCTTTCACTTTTTCAGTTGTTTATGGTGCACTGCTTCATGGAAACATCTGAATGCATGTAAACAGAAATGATGGTCAACAGGTTGACCTTTCAGAGCATACTCATGGTGGGAAACAAACTCACAGCTGAAGAAAACAATCACAATCACTTTTAGCCACAACAAGGAGGGAAATTTCCTGTATAATGATTACTGCTTAAATTTTGAGTCATAAACAAAACACTATATTTTCTCACCTGTTATATTGTCTATATAAACAGTTTCATTCACAAATCAGATGTCAGAGACAAGAAGTTTCCTTTCTCCTCGTATGGCAACAGCTATGAAAAGAACTTCATTCAGTGTTCTGTGAGAGTAGTACAAACTGGGCCATCAGAAATATCTGCATCTTTAGCCTGTCACAAATAGTTAATATTATGACATTCCACTCTTGGATTATCAATTCATCATACCTGCTGAAGAGTGCCCAGGAAGCTCATTGTTTTCAATTGCCAATTGTTGCACTTCAGAATGATGGGACACTCACAAGTGTGGTGCTTAAAAGATTAAGCTACATGACAAGATTGAAGATAATGGTTGGGTGGATGAGCAGACAGGAACTGAATGAGGATGGCTAGCAACAGTGTTTTTGTGTGGTTTTTTTTTTGGGTGGGGGGGGGATGTCAAATCCAGACATTAGATAGCACAGACGGAAATGCAATTAGACTATGGAGAATACTTGATTGTTACAAGCATGGGAAAAATTATAATATATTTGAAACAAAACAAAACCCATCAATCATCTTACCTCTTGCCATGTAGCTCAAACTTCTAGAATCACACCCAAACACTAGTCAGTGCAACCAACCCCCCAGCCAGCGCACCAAGCCCTACTCAGTCCACAGAACTACTGTTCCCATTGGCTAGCCACCTAAATCACCCTTATCACTATAAGATACCTACATCTTCTGGCACAGCCACTCTGCTTAGACTTCTTGAAAATTAAAATGAAGGGACTATGATCCTTCAAAATGCTGGTAATTAATTTACCAGTGGCCAAGGTGCAACATCCTTCAAAACACCAACCTTCAAAACCAATACCAGGCACAATGCAAACACAACATTGGTTAGAATGAAGCAAGAAGCAATTTTATGTAACAGTGCTTCGCTTGACATCAATATGCACACCCACTTATTATCACACTACGTTAGCGAAGTGAACTTCAAATGAAATAAAAAAATTCCTCACAAAAAATAATTTACATAATTAATTTTACCCAATTAATAAGTCTTTCCACTTCAATACACACATCTTTATCATTTTTAAAACTATCGACACATTCGTATTTAATACGTGATAGAAAGATTTAAATACATTAAGTGTGCAATAGGATATACAAGATAGCAGTTTTGTCAGTCAGAGTCCTCCTTGAGAAGCTAGTCAAGAAATTCCCTGCACTTTATGGAATCTGAAGGTTCATTACCACATTCACGAGCGCCCGCCACCTGTCCCTATCCTAAGCCAGCTCAACCCAGTCCACACCCCCACAACCCACTACCTGAAGATCCATCTAAATGTTATCCTCCCATCTATGCCTGGGTCTCCCGAGTGACCACTTTCCTTCAGGTTTCCCCACCAAAACCCTGCATATGCCTCTCCTCTCCCCCATATGCACAATATACCCCACCTATCTCATTCTTCTAGATTTCATCACCCGAACAATATTGGGCGAGAAGTACAGATCATTAAGCTCCTCATTATGTAGTCTTCTCCACTCCCTTGTATCATCCCACTTAGGCCCTCAACACTCCTTTCTCACATAACCCCAGCCTAAGTTTCTCCCTCAATATAAGCAACCAAATTTCACAACCATACAAAACAACAGGCAAAATTAAAGTTCTGTATACCTTAATCGTTAATTTTTGGATAGCAAACTGGAAGACAAAAGATTCTGCACCGAATGATAGCAAGCATTCCCTGACTTCAATCTGCTCTTAATTTCTTCCTGAATAGAATATTGATTTGTTAAGTTGTTCCCAAATATTTGAACTCTTCCACCCTTTCAAAGGAACTATTATCAATCTTTATACTGTGACTTTGTGATGCATTCTGGTCCCCAGACATGACCGTGTACTTCGTTTAACCAGCATTCACTTCTAGTCCAGTCTCCTTACTAGCTACTACTGAAGCTTCTGTGTTTTTCTTTACAGTATGTACGCTTCAGCCCAATATATTAACATCATCAATCATAAACCAGAAGCTGATGTGTACCATTTAATTAAAAGCCATCCTGGTTTACCTGAACCCTCCTAATGGCATACTCTATAGCAAAGTTGAAACGCAATGGTGATAAAGCATCTCCTTGTTTCAAACCATTCCTAACAGGAAACATGTCAGTCATACCTGAGGGAACTATGGTGGTTGCACAGCCAGTCTAAGGACATAAAAGACTGACCCCTATAACACAGGCATACTTAACACAAACTAAACTCCGTGGCCTTAGTCCGCACGCGAACTATACCGACAGAGCGGCCGCCACCAGTCGGCGAAGGTAGTGCCAACTTTTGCGGATAGAGGGGTGTCACGTGGTCAGCGCAACGGGTC
>Ga0136643_10000551_pt1 | contig 41698 bp, 18 predicted proteins | sample TergutLab28metaG_FD_96883 | JGI IMG/M metagenome (GOLD analysis project Ga0136643, IMG submission 96883) | Labiotermes labralis P1 segment gut microbial communities from Petit-Saut dam, French Guiana - Lab288 P1 (version 3) (version 3) | ecosystem: Host-associated > Arthropoda: Insects >...
AATGCGAACCCAAAAAATCCCTTTTTTTAGTTTTTACAGGATTTTTAATTTACTTAACGAAAAAAAAAAACCCCCCCCCCCCGCAAATCATTCTAACAATTTAATTCCATATACGCCTAAATCTCCCCCGTGTTTCAGACCAAAATTTTATATTTAGATCTATCGAACTTCACACTTCTTGAATGATTTCTTCCGTTAGAGTCTCCCGATTAAGATTCTCTAATCATTTCTCATCCTCGCAGCTCTGTACTATGTGCTGTACGTGTCCCGATCACTTTGGAGCACAATATCAAATTTGAACCAAGGAAAACCCTCTGTATTTTGGGGCTATGAAATGGATCGAACTGTTAATTTTTCGTGTATGAATGTAACCGACAACAGATTAAAATCCACATTACTTTACAGGAAATTCATTGACATTTCTCACCTTCCTTTTTTATTACGCATGTGCTGCAACTGTTCAGATGCAGGACTTGTAAATTTCCCAAAGCCCTAGCAAAAAATGAATGTATGCGGGAGCAAGACCACAAGACTCGTGTGTAACGTAGCTGGTGTTCACACCAACTTAACTTAAACGGAAATAAGTTTGGGCCTTGTGTAAAGAGATGGAATTTAAAGTAATTAAAAATCTTCGAGGTTATAACAGTCCTGGTTAAAACTGGAAATAAGTTGGGTCTACGTATTTGTGTTTAAAAATGGGCACAGTTTCTAAGGTTACGTTGCGTTGGTGGTCGGAGACTATGTAACATTAGTGGAATGATAATGGCAGGGGAAAAGGGGAGCACTCGGAGAGAAGTCTGTCCCGCTGCCACTTTGTTCGCAATAAATGCCACATGGACTGGCCTGGGAAATGTCTCTGTTTTCATAAATGTGATTCCTCAATTATTTTTCATGATAAAAGATTCGCAGAACTTAACAATAGCTGGGTGAACGAAACAATCTTGCTGAAAGATTTCATGATAACATAATTTTATATTTTATACCCATTGAATTTTCGTATTACAAGTGTTTAATCTGCTTAAAAGATAGGACTTAAGAAAGAAGTGTTCTTGAATTGAACGCTACAACATATTACGCATTTCATCATTTAACCAGTCCGAGAGCTTAATATCAAGAAAGTTGGTGCAAGATGCAATGCTTCTGGCTTATTTTCGGAAGGTGCCCAGTTCGATTCTTTGCTGGCACACCGACTCACCTGTCTGAAATGTTTGTGGACTTCCTCCCTCCCTTTCTCACTCCCACCATGTAAATGCCGGGGTAGTACATCAGACTACGAGAGATTCTTGCCGTATTCTTTCCAGTTCATCATCCAGACAACGTCGTACCATTCGGCACTGCGTACCACTTAATTGGATGTAATTGTGGTGTCCTTCAGTAAAGAACAAATAAATAAATACGTTTAATGTTCTTGTCGCCGATGTTTAAATAAACAGTATAGCTTCTATCAGATGAGTATATTTTTATGCGTTTTTTTTAAACAAAGAGCATCACGTGAACTCACTGTAGGGAGACCGCAGCCGTGGGTCTATCTTCTTGCTTCATCTCCTAAATTTCTTGAAGAATTTAGATAAAATTTGGCTTTTAGAGTCTACTTTAAAAGTTGCTGGATGAATTTGATTTTGGTTCATGACTTTTTGTTACTGGAATGATTTGTCGTTTATGTGAGACTAAATCGAAATTATGATAGATTATTTTAGAGTAGTATCGCAGTGTCGAGTGAATTTGCGTCATAAAATATTTCATTAAAGTCTACAACTTTTATTGAAAAAGTCTACACATGGGAATTAAACATACATTTTGTGTGATATTATATGTGTAGTGTTACTCCTGTTGTAACAATACGTTGGATTCTGCAATAAATGTTCACCAAGTCAATGAGAAATTCAAAATCACAGTGAACTTGTTCGGAAGAGAGGCTGTGTGTTCTCTTTTAGACATGTGCTGTTCCACTCATTATGCTGAACGAAGAGCATATCCCGTTCTTTTGCATGATAAAAATGATTTTGTTCCACGAAAAAAAAAAATCACGTGGAACATTGTTTTTAAATTTAGAGTGACCACTCAGCTGTTTTTTTTTGAAAGCAAGAAATGTGACGCTCTGTCGATGTGCCATTACCGTAACGGTTCCTTTCTATTTATATAAAAAATCTTTCAATTCAATTAATCCTGTCTTTCCTCTGGGAATAATTTCGTGATACCCGAACGAGTACAACGTCTGGGTTTTTCAATCCGTGGAAAATTTTGTAGAATATTTAATTAGTCATTACCCACAAGACTTGCAAATAAACACGGAGTGGAATAGAGGTCCAGTTAAGGGGTCGAGTTCTGTGTATGCCAAGGGGTTTGATTTTGTGTAGCTGCAACAAACGCGCGCACACACACACACATATACACACACACAGAGACGTATGACTGCTTTAGAGCATTAAATTGGACTGAAACTTGGAACGATGTGATTCCATCCCACGGTGTTAGCGAATAATATTCACAGGAGCCGAGTAAACCAGGTTACCACTTAATTTATCTTCTTATAAACTTATCTCAGTAAATTAGGCCATGTGTTTTTTAAACTTCTACATTTTTCTGACAATGGTTGATTCATAAAGGTAAAGGTAAAATTCTCGCTACGTTTAATCAAGGAAAATGCCAGTGTATCGTTCGTAACCTAGGTACTAGATGGTGAGTGGTCAGGTCTACGTCCGGACTGCATTAGCATTCTGCCCCCCCACCTTCCGGGGAACACCGCCATACTCATTGTGTGGGGGACTGGATGCGACCCAGGGCCGATCTGAAAGCTGTGATAGAAAAAATTCCTGTCCCTGCGCGAAGTGCAACCCCGATTGTGCTAATCACTGTTATTCTAACGAACTTAGTAATCGGCAGGAAGGCTATGGAATAGCTGAGCAACTGTTAGCTTTTCAAAAAAGATTTAGTTATACGGAATCAGTATTTCAGGTCGTATATCTTATTGGATGACTCTGTTCAAGCAAATTATTGACGATTCGGATTATTTGTTTGTTTTTAATTATGTGTTTGCTAGACTTAATTAGGGGTCCGGGTATCGGATCCCGGTAGTGGTGAAAATTTCTGCACCCGTCCATGTCGGTCCTGGGACACACCCAACCTCTTATTCAATGGGTACCCTGTCTCTTTCCCCGGGGTAAGGCGGCCGGATCGTGACGTTGACTACCAACCCCATCTAGCGCCGAGGTTAAAGAAAGAGTCGAGCTATATTTCTGCTCCCCCTCTAAGTCTTCATGGCCTATTCTAGGGTGAACTTAGAAGTACGTAGATTGGTTATTAATCAGTCCTGTACTCGGAGGACTAAACCACAGTCAGTCAAATTCAAGAGTCGTACTATTGAAGCCGCTTGGCGAGGCACGAGACCCCAGGACGGCTGCTCCTTAAGCACGTCTGCACTTTCGTATTATGTGTAATATGTCTACATATATTCTTCGCTTCGTTTCTGTCTGAACTTTTGCCAGCACCATTGTTGAATGAACCAGCATTGATTTATACTCACCGCTGTAAAGGAATGTTTGGGTGCTTGATGTTGGTAGCACTGCTAAGAACGTAGTGTGTGTCGGCGTGCGGGAGTGGGGCCGTCAGAGCCTCTGCAGGCCGTGCGTGGCGCGGATGTCAGAGTGGCTGAGGGCATCGTCTAGCCTAGTACGTTACGATGGACAATGTGCTGTACTGTTGGTTGTATACACGTACCTACATTATCAAACTATCAACATGTTCCGCGTAACAAATACAAGTTTATATCGTACTCTTTCGTGTGAAATTTGCTGTTGATGTAAATTTTTAGTTTTGTTTTCGGTTTATACCGTACGTGTGTTGTGTGTATAAATCACGATTTTAAAATAATTTATTATTAATAGGTAAATGAACTGTTAGGAAAAAATTGAGTAGGAAGTGTTATTAAGAAACACTTTGTTAAAAAAAAAAATTGTATATGACAGTGTGAGGTTGGTACTTGTGACATAATTCTGGATTCGATTAATATGTAATTATCGTTTGAAGTTGTAATATAAACATAAGAGTGCGTTTGTGTACGCGATTTCGTGGTTGTATTGTTTAGAAGTACGTCAAGTTCCTAAGTGTCGTTTGGTTGTTGAGCGTTTGCTGGAAAATAACAAATGAACTAAAAACGGCGTCTTTTGCACAAACCGAAATTAAGAGAAACCAATTTGAACAGTAGTAAAGTGCTGTTCAGTTAACAATCTCCCATCGTCGTTGACAGGTATTTTACGTGACATAATTTTAAACAGAGCAGTGAGCGGAAGATGAAGTTAATATTTTGTTCAGCTGCACGTGGGGCGGAAGTGGGGACGGTGAGCGGTTGTCGAACGTTATTTCTGCTGGTGGTAATGGTGACAGTAACTGTGATTTGCACGGCCGATGAACAGCAACATTTCTCACGCCAGTGGGCTGTCCATATAGAAGGCGGAGTGCAGGTAGCAGATTCCATAGCGAATAAACACGGATTCGTCAATTTAGGAGAGGTAAGTTTACAACTTTCCTTTCCCTTTCTCCAGTCACCAACCTTACAGTCATAAATCTGGAATGATCGCCGAGTAAACAGATTTCGGTAGGTACGCGTAAGAGAGCCCTGTCTAACGTGTAGCTAGCGGGTGTATGTTGCTCGTGATGGATGTGTTTTCACACAGAAAATTTTGCCGTTATAAAAATATCACATCAAATTTTAAAGTATAATGAACAATATTTCATTACAAACACAGGCGATTTATAAATACTGCCTGCAATGCCATATGTGATTAGCGTATATTTATGTTCGATGAAATGAAAGAACGAGTGCACAGTCCTTTTGTTGAGTAAGTGTCAGTGTGTTTCAGAAGTATATATATACTTATATTGTGTATAATTTCGAAGTGATTCGTTTCGTGGCTGCATTGTAGTATATAAAGAGATATTTTAGGTTCTCTTGGTGGCTTCTAACCAATACTGTCTTGTGAGATGCCACACCATGTAGCCCGACAGAAATGTTCCATGTTACGGTGGAACCTGCTGCTTCCATCTATAACTGTTTTATCTGAAGACAGCACGTTTCTCCGATACGTAAAAGAAGTAGGGTGCACCTTGCCTAGGACGTGAATTTTTAAGTTACAGTTTAACGGTAGGCGTATATTATTGAACAGGGGAGAACGCACTTCACTACCAAGCGCTCCCCGGTTCCCGAAACAGCGTACCGTTTTTGGAAGTTGCCCAGGCTGCGCCCCTTGGTCCTTCTGGTAAGAACAACGTGGAAATGAAGATGAATATAGAGCAGTGCTGCCCAGGCTTTTTTGCTCACGGGCCCCTTTTGGCTTCGAAAAATAACCACGGATCCTTACATCCTTGCTGACGTAAATATAGTGTGTCCGGATCATGTAACTCAGAACTTATTTTAGATTGCTGCGAATATATACCACTTATATTACATAATTTGACCTTGATTAAAATTATTGTTGCTCGCTTCGTGGATACAGGAATTTCCTCAATTAGATATTCTAACGGTCTTATGAAATACACAAACATATCGCCAGTTAAATAAGTTCCGCGATTTTAACAGAACATAATTCATTTAATTAGAATAAATAAACAAACTTGAAAGTATCTATCACAGAAGTGCATCCACGGATCCCCAGGGAAGTGGTCGACGATCCTTGTTATCCGCGAAACACAAGTTGGGAAATACTGGTATCGTCATCTGTGGAATGGTACTGACAGGGTTAAATTGACGTACTCGGTGGGAAACCTGTCCTAGTGCCACTTAATCCACCTGAAATTTTACATGTGGGCTTGGATAGCGTAGTCGAAATAGCGACTTACTACGGGCTGGACGGTCCGGGGATCGAACCGTGATGGGGGGCAAGATTTTCCTTACCCGTCCCTGCCGGCTCTGGGGCCCACCCAGCCTCCTGTACAATGGATACCGAATCTTTCTCGGGCGTAAAGCGGCCGGGGCGTGGCATTCACCATCTACCAACATCTAATGCCGAGGTAAAAGAGAGATGTACAGTGTTCTTTATTAGATATTTGTATTATAACACCGAGTGTTGTTGCATGATTCAATCAACAAGGGGTAATCATCAGGGGACAATTATCAAATAGTGTCGCATAAAACCTAGCTATTTCTTACACACAATTTCGATTTGAGGTGTTCGCAACGTTATTTGTGATGAGTACCCTTTACTGTGTGATGGTTTACACATCACATTTCAGAAGACAGTCTTCACTTTTGTATGAACCAGGGAGTGTGAGGAGTTTTGATAAAGTCAGTTAACTGATACCTATCAGTATACTCATGGTCATATGTCTCTTACCGAACGGCAGGTCACATTGTATGCAGTCTTAGAGTCGCCACTGTTTCTTACACTATTGACGTAAATATTGGTCTCTTTTCCACATCTTCTAGCTTTGCCATTTTAGAAACGAAGGCTTCTCTTTATATCGGCCAATCCGCTTTGTGGTTGTTACTGAATCAAACGTGTAGACTTCAGTAGTGCATAAGATCTTAAAAGACTGATTCCGTCCATGTGAAGGTTCCTAGCATGTGCGGCCTAATTCGTTTTCTTGGCTTTTGTAGTTACAAACAGGCTTTCCTACGTGAATCGAAATGGAATATTGCTGTAATGAACTTCTGAAACTCATTACCACTTTTAATTCCACGCTGTAAAGGCGTAGAAGCAATCTAAGCATACGATAAATCGTGTTAGGTATCATATAGCCTATGTAATTTGTTCTTAATGCAGTAAAATGACCTGTGGGTATTTCGTAAGTAATTTGCAATGATATTTCGTGTTGTGTCGTGAAGGAGGTGGCACAGCGGTTTAGTTAAACGAATTTCTGGCTTGCATGTCAACCTGAAACAAATTTTAGGTCCACTAACTAGCTTGCTAAGTTAAAATACAAAAGTTAACATCCTATGAATTTTTATTGATGTAGGAACATTGTAACTATGAAGTGGAATGGATCATGTTGATTCATACGCAGCAAAACTTAAATGATTTTGGTTCTGCAAGGGACCCTACACGAAATGTGTGTATTTTGTCAGCCTTTTCTGATTTACTGGTCGTCGGATGTAAATTATGCACTCAGGCGTGTAAATTACAGAAACAGCTGACTCACTGCATGGAAGAGCGACATTCTTGAGAAACTGGTAGTCGCGCAGCTCGTCAAGAAATTCTCCACTTTTTATGGAACACAGACGATAGTTGCTTAGTTCAGTCGACCGCGCCTTGAATGTGACAAATCCATTTTTCTGCCATAAATGTGTGGGTAGCAGGTTTTTCCGAAAGTTGGAAGCGACCTACCAAACTACACGACACCACATCCCCGCGTATTGTAATCGTCAGATAAATTCAGTCCACCCTTGCATCGCATGTTTCAGGATCTGTATGAGTTTTTATGTATACGTTGTAGACATTTTGAACAAAGTGCAGCTCTAAGAATAGTGTATTTTTTGAACTTGGAAGTTTGTGGTTGTATCTCAGAAATGATACATTGACGATTCTGGAATGTGGACAGAGTAATCCCATTGGAAAGGGAGAGGGTGCTGCTCTGCTGGGAGAGATTAGCATCCGGTGACTCATCTGTATCTTTGTTCAGGTCAAGAAATGAACCCAACTGTCCATTCCTTGAAATGGAACATGCTCAACGATATGGTATAGGGAAGGGAAAACAACACGTAATGGTTAAATAGGACTGCACCATAGTGTTAGGCAATGTTATCTTCATAAGTGCCCACCAAGGAAATAATTAAAAATGTTCCGGAGCCGATCTTGTCACGGGGTCGGGTTAGTAGCTGGGGCGTGAAGCTAACCACTGAAGTCGATCTGGTGCCGAGGCTAATGTATACCTCCACTCTTCCATACGCCTTTGTGGCGTGCATGGTAACGAGTTTACATTCAGTATAAAGTGGTGATAATAATTTAACTTTAAATGGGTTACCTCCATGTTATCATACATGGTCGTGCCATTTTCATATTTGTTTTAACATACAAGCGAATATTTTACACAAAGTTTGTAGATAAGTGTAGATATATGTTCTTTAATATCATACCATTTTGTATACTTTTATTACTCGTGGACGTCACTTAATCGGAAAGTCAACAGAGTCGGTCTGAAGGTCTGTGATGAAAGCCTGTTGGTTGAAACGCACAAAGTTTCGGAAGCCGGTCATAATTCTCGTAAAGGTAGGAATCCTACTTTGTTGTGACGGAAACCTATTTTCTTGAAAGTAAATATATGACTGACTAGATTTCAGACCTCAGCGAAAGTGTCGAGTTTCCAAAGAAGCAATTATTTTTGCAGATTAAATTAGCCTACATGTAATACACAAGATTTGAGATTCTTACAGGTGCAACTACAAGGCTTACCGTTTTCTGAGCACACCACACTGCGTCACATCCCAGAAGACGGTACTCTCTGCATGCTATAAGCCAGTAGTGTTTAGCACTGAGAAGAAAGCGGCAAAATGTGATGGTATTCGTTGAAGGAATAGAGTGCAGGCACATAAAATAGAGCGACGATGTAATTACATATTGCTTGCAGGATTTTTTTATTTTATTTTACTGAGTGTGTTCCTGCTTCGAAACTCGACCAAAATTCCGTCCAGAACATTTAATAGTTTCTGCACTTCCGGACAAGTGCAGAGTTAATAAAATATTGAAACAATCAAACGCGACTTCCTTCGTTCCAGCTGACAAACATGTTCTAGAATTCCTTATTGGACGGCGCATAATCAGGGTATGAATGGGTGTCGGGTCCTTCCCGAGGGTAAAACGGCCGGGTCGAGGCGTTTACCACCCACCTCCCATCTAGCGCCGAGGTTAAAGAAAGAGTAGAGCTATACTTCTACTCCCCCTCGAGGCCTTCGTGGCCTGTTCTAAGGTGAACTTTACTTTCTTAACTTTTACAGTCTATAATTACCCTTTTAATTCAGTGTTTATAAACGTTTTAAGGGCTAACCACATGAAAATATTTTACAAAACTTGCTCTTTCCTTTATGAAAACAACACGCTGCTCGGTTATTGTTATTTAGCGGAACAGTTGCTGTTTATTTTGAAAAACTTAAGACACGGAAAATCCGCGATTTCGAATTAAAACTTGCTGTGTTGCTACACATGGTTACCAGTAACCTATCAATGTGTTGACAGTCTTAGAACAAATAACTACGAGGGTGCTGATAAGTCCTTAGCCCGACCTATGTCGTAGGACGGAAGCGATAGTGTCGTTGGACAGAGAGGTCTGTTCATGTACCGAATTGCAAGTCGTTTCTTGTTAGAGAGGCTGAAAGGAAGCATGTCAGGCGACGCGCGCGTTTTCAACAACATGGAGACGCGAGCTGTCATCAAGTTTTTTCTGCAAGGCAAGGCGCCGAAGGAAATTCACGCCATTCTGACAGAAACGTTAGGGGAACATGCACCATCGTATGCCACCGTCAAAAACTGGGTGGCTCAGTTTAAACGTGGTGATTTTTCCACCTGTGATGCACCTGGTCCTGGACGACACAAAACAGTGACCATCCCGGAGATTATTGATCTCATTCAAGAGCTAATTATGGAAGACCGCCGGATTTCGGCTAAATCAATAGCTGAGCAGCTGGGCATCTCACGTGAGCGGGTTGAGTCCACCATTCATGAAGATTTTTACATGCGCAAGCTCTCCGCGAAGTGGGTCCCGAAATGCCTGAACGACGATCAAAAACGTCAACGGTGCCAGTCGTCTGAGCAACTTTCGGAATTTTTTCGGCGCAATCCAAATGATTTCCTGTCGCGATTGGTGATCATGGACGAAACCTGGTTATATCACTACGACCCGGAGACAAAGCAACAATCAATGGAGTGGCGGCATAGCGGCTTACCCCGTCCCAAAAGATTCCGAGTGCAGTAATCACCTGGAAAAATTCTCGCCTCGATTTTTTGGGATCAAGAGAGCATCCTCCTCAATGATTATCTTCCAAAGGGCCAAACTACCAAACGCGGAGTATTACTCATCTCTGCTGGCTCAAGTGAAGGACATTTTGAAGGAAAAACGCGGCGGGGATGTCACCAAGGGGGTCTTGTTCTTGCACGACAATTTCCCGACTCACCGGGCACTTGCAACCCAGAATAAACTGGCCTACCTGGGTTTCCATTGTCTCGATCACTCACCCTATTCTCCGGATCTGGCCCCGTCGGACTACCACCTGTTCCCTGAACTGAAGAAACAATTGAAAGGAGCCATTTTTCGTCCGACGCGGAGGTCATTGCTGCCGCGGAGACCTGGTTGGACGGACAAGCTTCTGAACTTTTTTTTTGAGTGGCTTGCGAAAGTTAGAGGAAAGAGCTAAGAAGTTTATTGAGCTTCGTGGGGAGTATGTTGAATAAATCTCGAGTTTGGTGGCTGTAGCTTGTTTCGTTCCTGATCGGGCTAAGGACTTATCAGCACCCCCTTTTATGAATTGCTAAAAGGGGATGCTTCCCACAAAGATGATAAGTGTAGGTATTTTAAAATACGTGGTGTTTCAGTTTTTGTTCCAACGATAACTCAGGTCACACATTCCCAGTGGCATCGTATTCTCACTTTTACTAGGATACTACTACTACTACTACTACTACTACTACTACAGAAACTACTACTACTACTACTACTACTACTACTACTACTTCTGCTGCTGCTACTGTTATTGCCAATGTTATTGTCACTTTGTGTTGATTAGCACTTCGTTTCCGATCTCCGTCCTAAGTTGTACAAAACCCATTGAATTCTCACATTTCTCCCGCTTTAGCCTGGAAAATGTTATGTTAGTACTGTACCTTTCGAAAAAACATTTAGTTGTGCATTATGACACTTCCAGATCTTAGTAATTAATCAACTTAATGCACAAATTCTTGTTTTATAATAAGTTTATTATATACCTCTGCATGTTTCGAGCACTGTTGTGTTCATAATTCGGAGGTCATAGTGCTCGAAACATTTAGAGGCATATAATAAACTTACTATAAAACAAAAATGTGTACATTAAGTTGGTTAATTACTAAGATTATGCTGAGATGCACGGTCAGCAAAACATAAAAAAATGACACTTCCTGTCGTCACGAACTTGTACTGTAGAAGTGGTAAAAATTTCACTTCACTTCGAGACGACATGTGGTAACCTCAACACTAGGTCAGTCAGCTTGACACCCCCGCCGCCTTACTCCCAGGCCAGGAGCTCCTGGTACCCACTGAATAGGAGGCTTCGTGGGCCCAGCAGCCGGTCTGGACGCTTTGGAGAAGCGCAAAATCTCATTCCTGCCTGAAACCGAACCTCGGATCGTCGTGACCCGTAGCCTCTTTCCTATATCGACTACACTGTCTCGGCTCTCAGCTTGTTCTGTACTTCTGTGTAGCATGTCGGCTAAACAAAGACTAACAACACCTTCGTGAGACATGCTGGTCTATTGAGGTTTGTGGAATTCCCTTACAAGTCCTGAATTACTTTGTGTGCTCGGGAATAAAAGTTATGATGGAATTCATGTATTGTTAATGATTAGTGCCGATTCCTGTGACGGCAAGGTCTGAAACGTGGGTCTGCTGCCGCTCGCTTCCTGGGATTGCTGGTTCGAATCCCGTGTGTTTTCAGGTAGAGGTCTCTGCGACGGGCCGATCCCTTGTCCCGAGGAATCTACGGGTTTTGTATGTGTCATTTGATTGAGTTGAATGATATCTACACTTCCACTGAGCAGATAGAAGAGGTCAGACTAAGATAGAAAGAAGAAAATGATCAGGACGATTGACGATGACGTATTGACAAACCCATGTCTTAGGTGACGTTCGGTAGGCATTGTAGTAGAGGCCGAGAGCACGAAGCTTAAAACAGCCACATCCATATCTGTGGACTGTCTTACGCTCGGGCCAGGAACCAATGAACACGGGTGGTGGAATTTTAAGTTGACCCCCTGCTCATCCACCCTACGCGCATTGTACACCTCCCCTCAGTCAGCATAAGTATCAGAGGACGCAAAGAAATAGTCTGTAGACGGCAAGAAAAGACAATGAAAGAAGCGCCTGATGGGGGTGGGGAAAAGCACGTATATGAGGACTGGTTGCTAGGCAGATGAGTGGGTTGAAATATGTGTTCGTTCTTTCTTTGACCCGAGTTCGCTACGTCCATTAGATATGCCTGCGAATCAAGATGTCACATTAAACTTTGCTGGTATTTGATTTATTACTTCCACGACATAAAAGGAATCTGAATATGAAAGAAGTTTACAGTGTTCCCCTTTTTAGTGAAAGAAAGTCCTGCTTCTTTTATAACATGTACGTATTACTCTCCTGGTGATGGAACTGAAGTATTGGTATGAATTAGCTTTCTTTTACGTTTTTCTTTTTCATTTGAACTATGAATGTTGAAGATTTCCAGGTTTTACTCTTTTGTTTCCGGTCAGTGATCAAAAAGTCATCCGTTGCATAGTAACCGGTCAATAGCCTTTGGATAATATATCAACTCCATAAAGGATAGGAAAATATGAAAATCGTCTGAATAATGACGTTTGCTGGTTCCCATTGCCACATTGGCCCTTTCTTCTGCAACGTTACTGAAATAAAGATCTTCGTTTTAGAAAACTCCAAATGTGTTTATGATTGATGGGTTGTCTGATGGAGGATATTCGGTGACGTTTTTAAACCGCGGTTATACAACATCGGCATAGCCTGTCTGATGCGGACGTACAGCAACATGACGCGGTATTTTGGGGTATCATGCCTCAACCTTCAGGTAGAAGCCCTGTAGCTGGAAGTAACAGCTTCCTATGAAATGTTGTACTTATCTGCTACACCAAATGTCATGTTCTGACTGCCGTAATCTTGATGCCTACCCTGCGAGGATTTACATCTCGGTGAAACACCAAGTGCCGAGAAAAACTGGGCGACGTTGAAGAATAGCTCCCTTTGGGCTCCTTGTTATGATGTTTAGGCATACGAAGAGCTCTCTGTTTATCCTAGGGTTGTGTAACCTTTTTTGTGGGCGCTTGCCCAAATTGTCTGTAAATTTCAAAGAAATCCTTTCGCGTGCCCATGCGGGTTTTGGAGAGAAAATAAGGTCTTGGAGTCTGTCAAAAATTATTATTAATTACTGGATTATTATTAATGCAAATTATAATTGTATTGTATAATTAATTCATAGTATAATTATTACATTTCTAATAAGGCCTCCTCGAGGAATGCTTTAAGGAAGAACATGTGGAAGGCAGTGGACTTGGTTCTGTTACTGTTTCAAAATAAGACGGCAAAACCTTTTGTCCAATGTCACATATTCGTCCAGTCATCGCCAGGCTGGCACCTTAATGATAAATATCCAGTCAACAGTGCGCACCGCTCCCGACTTGTGTAAAAATGTTTCACTCGCAGTATTATTGGTAGAAACAGCAATTCATATATAGTCTCTATGCAGTCGGTTATGTGTGTGTGTGTGTGTGTGTATGTGTGTACGTGTATGTGTATTTGTGGCCGGGTAGCTCAGTCGGTTTAGCGACTGACTACGGGCTGGACGGTCCGGGATCGAATCCCGGTGGGGACGCGATTTTCCGCCCGACCAGACCGGCCCTGGGGCCCACCCAGCCTTCTGTAAAATGGGTACCGGGTCTTTCCTGGGGGTAAAGTGCGGCCGGGGCGTGCTGCTGACCACTCACCCCCTTCTAGTGCCGCGGTCATAGAAGAGTAGAGCTATGCCTCTACCCACCCTCTGGGCCACACGGGGCCTGTAACGGGATCACTTTTATGTGTGTGTGTGTGTGTGTTTTCTTCAAAATATAGGCTCTGGTTGGGCAAAAGAAATAAAATAAATTGGGAAAACATTGAATGCCGTGTGCCAAGGAAATCTTTCCGCTCTTCATTTTGGGCACGCTTGCCATAGTTTCGTCCGCCTTGGTTTAGACCGCCTTGATGATTCTAAGCCTTAGTTTAACAAATTGTAGTACACGTACCATTACTGGTATGCCAGCCATTGTTTACTGGTACGCAGCCTTAATAAAGAGTCGAAATATAAAAAAGGACAAAATTCTAAAAATAAATAAAACATAAACCACAAGTGTTTGCTAATATGCCCCATTCCAAACGACATTGTAAAACTGATCCTCGGTGTCATGTAGTCTTTCCAGTTTTAGACATTTCATTTAAATATACGAAATATTGGTGGTACATTGAAATTGTTAAGTTTCATGTGATGGACGCTAGCGAAAATGTCTGAGAATCCCTGTTCTATGGCAGGCCACGAAACGTCGCGATGAAGTGAAGAGATGCTGATTTATATATGAGAGGTCCCGGACTAAAATCTCGGCCCATAGACCTGTTATCCTGACTGGGAGTTTCCTGTTAATTTCCTTATGCATTGCAGGGTTTACATCTCGAATAAGTCTAAGACCACTTTGTTCGTTCTTTTCGTCACTTTGTAATGGCATAATTACGTTTGCGGTGGACGTACGTAGATGTGCTTTAAGCTGTCGGTTTTCTCATTTCACGTTTAAAGGGTGTGTCCTGTTCTCGCTTTGAAGTGATCATGGTTTCCTCGTTCGTACAGTTTTCTCTTCCCTTTTGGTTTAAAAGTCTGTTTTCAGATTTGCAGTGTTTCCTCTCCGTCCACTTGTCTCCCTCGTCGTTTCGTGTAATCTGATATATATTTCAGGAATTAAAATTAATTATTTGTAATTTTTTGTGCCAGAAAGCTTTTTTTTTATGTTTTCATCCCCTACCGGTGTCAGAAACTTTCAAGTCGGACCCTGTCTTGCATTTAGATGTTCCATATTTGCAGACATTTTTATATTTGCATGGGGAAAAATGAACTGTGTTGATGGATTCTATAAACTTGATCTCTGCTAATAATATATCACTAAATACATGTAAATGTATTCATTTTACCCCACAAATCGTAGGCCTAACTTGGGGGAAACAAGGGGGCAAATTTCCCTCCAATATATTGTCTACCTAGATTTTTTTTTTTGTTACTGAGTTGAAATTTGTAACACCGTGGCCGATTTTGCTCCCCCCCCCCCATGGTATTAGCCAAGTTGCGCCTATGGTAACTGAGAAAGCGGTAGACAATTTACTCCGATATATGAAATGCTGCTTCTTTGTTTTGTTTTTTTTTCTTATCGAATGGCTTTGAAGATCTGACAGTGAAGAAAGTGCAGTATAATACCGAGTTGAGAAATGACACTCACTTCTCTCTTTATAAAGCACGGAGACTGAGATATGTTGGGTCCCATTCGATCCTGAGGGCGACTCTGCAAAGAAAGAGCCCATATTTGACTTCGTTATTATTCCTGAGGATGATCTTCCGTTTTCATATGTCTTTACCCTTCTGCTTGCCTCTGGGTTATCCCTGTTAAGTAATGATTGTCGAATTAATGGGCAAAGTAAATTTCACCCTAGGACAGGCCACGAAGGCCCATAGGGGGAGTAAAGCTATAGCTCTACTCTTTCTTTAACCTCTGCGCTAGATGGGGGTGGGTGGTCAACGGCAGGCCGCGGCCGCTTGACCCCTGGGAAGACCCGGTACCCATTGTGTAGGAAGCTGGGTAGGCCCCAGGGCCGGTCTGGACAGGTAAGGAAAATCTCGCTCCCCACCGGGATTCGATTCCCGGACCGTCCAGCCCATAGCGAGTCGCTATACCGACTGCGCTATTCCGGTCCATCGAATTAATGGGCAAAGTTATTCATATTTGCCGCCCGTTTTAAAGTTAAAAGAGAACTCGATATTTCGACTCAGGATTTCAACATTTTTCCTTATTATCTTTAGCAGAATTAATTTAATAAATACTGTGTCTTGTGTTTTATTTGAGGTAAGAACTAAACTTTTATATGAGTTGCTAAGACCAGCTTCTCGCTTTAAATGGTTAAGTAAGAGCTGCGTCTTTCTTTACACATTCTAACGATCGTAATTTATTCTTTTAATTTGCCACTAACTTGTAATGTTGAGAACATCCTCGCATGTCAAATATTGTCAAGAAATCTGGTCATTTGATCACTGATCACAATATGCATACTGTGCTGCTGCGTACTGCCTTAAACAAAGTTCATATGTCTGTCATCTTTTGCTGTAATTAGAATAGCACTATTAGTGTAATAATATTAATTGAAGATGTCCAAGTAGTTTTAAATTTGTAAAATAAAGAAATAAAGAATATGTTTTGCGCAATCTAACTTCGTGGTAACTGACCTGTGACCTCTGTTTCTGTGTTCAGAATGTGCGGTGATTGAGCGAGGGGTTACGAAGGTACGAGGTTTCAGTATTTTAATGGGAAGCAAACTCCTCAATCTGGCGCCCGGACCCCTACGCTACGCTAGTGGTGCAGATCATGGTCAGAATAGCTCTCACACTATAGAAAGGAATACCAAGCGTCGTTTTGGTCTTGCTTCTGTTGCAAATGGCCTGTGCTGTGAACAGTAATACTTCTTGGCGCAGGTTTCTGGAATATAAGGTATCGGACAGAACTGTAAATAACAGCTCTTTCGCCCTTTCATTCAACTGCCAAGACGCTTCTTTTTTTAGTACTTTTGTTGCATAATTTATTTTTTATGAACTTCAGATGAGAGATATTCTTCAGTGACACCGCGTTTCGTATCTTTTTACACTTTTTAACCTACTTCATTTTTTTTTACTGGTTCGTTGGCTGTAGAGCGGTCGGGCCGTGAAACCGACCACTTTTCATCTAGTGCTGAGAGTAAGAATATGTGGAGCTTTACCTCCATTTCCCTCTATGCCTTCTTGAAGTAACAGCAAGACGGTGGCCTTTGCGAAATTTTGAGGTTGATTTCCTCTCCTTTCCTATCTCCTTGTTATTGAGTTATTTATTTTTAGTCTAACGTTGCCATCTGTAGCTCATACTATGTAGCGTCGAATGGTAGGATATTTAGTGTATGATGAAACGGTTATGGCCTAATTTGAACAAACAAAGAACAAACTCAGTATTATCGGTGTCTCGGCCAATATTCGAACTAGGCACTTCCGAGTACAAGTAAACCGTTACGGTCTAAGCTGGCTTGCTTATTATATTGGGCTGTCTGGAACGGCGGATGGTAGCTTTAGCTTCGCTTACAGGTTGGTATTTCGTGATTAACTAAGCGACTGTTAGGTTTTCAGGAACGACATTCTGTGCAGGCATGAAGGCATACACCTTCATGCCTGCACAGGGACAACTTTACCTTTGTCCTCTGCCTTTGCCTGAGTTTTCCTTGCATTAGGAAAGCACAACCGATGGCAGCAATCAAATAAAAATCTCGGTTACTTGCGATTTCACAATCAAATACCATTGGTGGAAACCAAAAACGATATCTGAGTTACTTACGATAGCACCACCACATTGCAGCGGTCGGATGGATGGAATACACCCGGAAAACAATAGGCATTGACGATCGAGTGTGAGTCTGTTGCTAAAGCAGGGAGAAAATTTATTGTTGTGTGAAAGTTTCGAAGTCCCGGGTATAATCGCATGAATTTTATGCCCTTCTGTCACATAACGGTCCCATTTCTGGTTTTTATGTAAAGGTAACTACATAGGTTGTGTAGAGTGAATGAAATAAGGGTGTTATACGTACGAGAAACTGTAAATGGTACGTGGGAATGCAGTTCTGTTATAGTTACGGGCCAACTTCCACAATTGCAGGGACATCGGGAAAAATATGGAACTATTAAAATATCTAAGTTCCTTGCAGCATTGACCTTGTATTTTCGGAAGAACTTTTATTAAAGCATTTCATTGAGAAGAAACATTGCTCACAGACAGATTATTATGTAGCCCTGTTCCAGTGCTTCCTGCGAACTATGTGTGGTGTGTCGCATTATGAAGGTCATACATAAAACTAGAACGATCTGCAGCTAAGGCGTCGCGCTGCGACATCGCGAGCTCTAAGTTTAGAATCGCCCATGTCACACCTACACATTTCGCCACGCATCTGCAAGTTCACGTTCAGCTTGTTCGAAAAGCTTCTGCACTCTCACTTTCAGTATATGTCCCACTGTTTTGTACGGAATAATACCAAATTCCGCCTATTTAATACTTCTCCAAATAAAAAACAAACGAAAATTTTGAGAAAATAAATTCAGGAAAGGGATATTTCGAACGTCACGGGTATGAATGCCGTAGAATATTTCCTAGAGTCAGTATATTTCGATGTGATAAAACTGTTAAGAGTAATTTGATTTTGTAGATTGTAAAGCAATATGAACGGTACGCGAATTGTACGTAATTAACTTGCCTTGTGATAGCATTAAATGCCAATTGTTACAGCTTGTCATTTGGAAATTGATTCAGAGATTAAACATGAATATATCCTTGGTGTAGAAATTAGAAAAAAAATTACAGGCCCCGTGTTTGAAGTTACAGAGTTAGCGACTTTGCATACTTTTAAGGTTATGTTTGGCGACTATGTCAGTGGAACCTACCCTAAAGAAAATATGAACCGGTACACGTTTTTGAGTTACATAATATGTCAGTTTTTTTCCCCCTCTACTTCCCGAGAAGGCATATGGATACCACACCCGGTTTGGACACTTTGGAGAAGAGAAAAACACCTATAATGTGTCGGATATGGAAACAACTATTCACTCTTTAGCTCGGGTCCTGGTCGTTGTATCAGCTGTGCTATCCTAGTTCCGTAGTAGTTCAAAAAGTCATCCGTTTGTAACTCTGAATTTTGTTAGTCTTCAACACAAAAACTCTTTTTGTCATCCGATCTACTTTCGAAAGAGCAAGTAACAGTAAAATTTCCAGTTACTCTCTTGGATATAAAGGCTTAGTTGAGAGAAAAACTGAGGTCTGTGTGTCTGAAAACAATGTGCGTGGGAAAATATTTGGGTCTAAGAAGGTTTGAAGCAGGTGGGAGCCCTAACAAGAGGAGCATCGTGATTGTGCAGGCCACCTAGTATTGTTAGAATGTGACATCAAGGGGCTGCGATGTGCTGGATACGTAGCTGGGGTAGTGAGAGTGGAGCAAGAAATACAGAGTTTTGGTAGTACTGTCTCGTACAATACAAATGATTTCTACGACTGTGTCACGTAAGAAACAGTTTACTGAAGATTTTCCGAACGTGGTTTAGGAAGTGATCTTTCTTTTGATTTTGTCCATCGCCTCACTTTCAGTGCAGTACTACGTTTCGGAAGATGGAAGCAGGGCTGGCGACCGAAACATAGTGCTGCATTGAAAGTGAGATGATGGACAAAGCCCAAAGAACAACTGCTTCAATAAGTCATATGTCGTCATCAGAGCCCTGTAGAGTTGCATGCCTTAGAATATATTTATTGCATTAACTGATATTGACGTTTCAGATTTTTCGGCTTCTCGTTCATACTTACGCAATTTCTTCCAGCACTTTATCATTCGATGCGTCGCTGCTCTTTTCGCTGCTTTTTTTTAATAGTGCAGTTCTGTATATCGTAGGCTAGTACAGTACACATACTTCGGAATGCGTGATCTTTCACACTTATCTGTGCCACGTCTTGCAGTTCTAACACTCACCAGAGGAATGAGTGTAACAACATTAATTCAAGGCTTGACATTGAATGTCACTCTAATGGCAAATTCTACAACAGCAGGTACGTGGCCGGCTACGTGTTGTGGGAGCGAATTTAAGACCTAGGATTGCCACAATGGAAGGGACGGAATTGTGACGATATGTACTTTCATATTGCGACAGTTGCTTATTCATTCAAAACAGTTATGCGGACGTTGCCAGTTGATTGAGGTTCGCTGAAATGGCCTTGTATGCTGTGTAGGCTTACTCTTCAAGCGATATTTGCGAATAATGTTGAAGCGGTTGCTTAAATTGATTTCCGGTTTAAACTTCAGTTTAACATCTGCTGAAGTGACGTGAATCGTTTCTGTGGATTGCGTGAAGTTCAAATACAGAACTAATAGTAACTAAATTGCGAAAATCCTGCGTCGGAAGGCAAATCGGTTGGTTTGACTGTCATTTTTTGCTGAAGCTTACAGATGCCACAGACAGGGCTCGTTTTTAGGCCTGCATTCATGAAGTCGCTTTAGTGTTAAACCAGCAAGTAGCTGCTTTTTTGGTCTCACATAACCCGGTTCTAATGATATAAACTTCATTTTGTCATATATAATAAACCAAAGATGCACACCAGTAAAATGTGTTTTACTACATATTGCTAATCACCAACATGTTTCGGTCTTACTCGCGACCATCATAAGGGTGTATCAAAGAATACTAATGAAATATACAATAAACTGTTAATTTGCTTGCTTGAAACCACTTGATGTTGTGTTTAATGCCATACGTAATCTCTGTTGTAATACAGTGTTGGTTTGTATATTGTTAAAACAGATAAAATTCAAACTGTAGTTAAAATTGGTAAATAAGGTGTGGTGTTGTTGTTGTTGTTGATGTTTAGAGGTATGTTGTAAAGGACATTTTACTGGGGTGCATTCGTTGACTTACTGCATGTTGTAATTTGAGGTACTAGCATGGAACATTAAAGTAATTTTGCTTGTCTTGTTAGAAATGTATGGCCTAGGTCAAAAGTTCATGGAATGAAGTTATGTTTTATTCTGCCTTTCAGTGAAGATGTTCTGAAAAGCAAAGTTCCTCCCCTATTTAAGTACCTATCATCAAAAGTAAAAAAAAAAAAAAAACTATAAAGTTGAAAACGTTCTTAACTTTGGTATTGGGTGGAGTTGGGCCGCCAGCTCAACATTTAACTGCTTAATCCGTTGAAAAGATTTCCAGGGGCACTTTGATAATGAGGGTGCCTGTATTTGACTGCGGGTGTGGACTTGGTGGCGATGAATGCAATTCCTGCCTCTCCCTAGAGTCGAATCCCAGTCGGTTAGATCGTATGTGTATTCAGGCTACGGAAAGAAGTTTCATGGGTCGACCCCTTCCATATCTTCGAGGTCAGTTGCACTTTCTTGTATTCCACGCCAGTCGTCAGGACTTCCAGTACAAAGAAATGTTAGTAGTGATAAACGCGTGACTGTTTATGCTAACTGGTTCACACACGGTGGAGGGGACTGGAGGGGAATACAGCAGTAGGCAGCAAGAGGAGTTCTTTCCGTCACCTCAGTATAGTCATTCCGCTGATTTGCCGTGGCCCATGAGTATATACAATTGTACTTGGGCTATGGGTTGGGCGGTCCAGAGTTCGAATCCTGGTAGGGGCAAGATATTTTTCTCTTCCTCAAAACGCCCAGACCGGCTCTGGGGCCCACCCATCTTCTTACTGAATGGGTGCCGGAGTTTTTCCGGAGGGTAAATCTGCCGGGGCGTCATGTTAACCTCTCATCTTCGTATTGTGCAGAGGTTAAGCGTGAGTCCAGGTATACCTCTGCTCCTCCAATACACCTGCATGGCTTGAGCAGCCAAAACATTACCTTTTACCTTTGGATTTGTCAATAAGGCGTTTGTTCTCGGCAGAGTGAATCCCGTCAGCTTCACAATTTCACTGGGTAAAAAGGCAAAGGTAAAGTTGCCCTCGTGCACGCTGTGAAGGCAGAGAGGGGAATGGAGTTGTAGCTCCATTCATTCTAAAACTTGGCACTAGATCAAGCTTCGACCTCTTGCAGCGGCCCCTTCAACCCCGGGGAAATATTGTGTACGATTTCACTTCGAAGTGTGTTCCTCAGCTAGAAGGAATAAGGAAACAAGTAGAAATGGCACAAGCACAGAACGTGATCTGTATGAGTCAGTGCGGTAGAATATAACGAACAGTTTGTTTGCTGCCAACACACATTTTAAAAATCGACAGGACTAGGGGCCAATGATTGTGCGTACCTGTAAAGGAGCAAAAATGTACTTATGTTCGACAGATTTCCGTCAAGTGCGACTTAAATTTCTTCTTCTGCTTTCGTCATTTTTGCAGTAGTCTCTTACTGACTCATATTTTCACGGAAAGTAAGTGTGTTGGAATTTTAGGAAAACGGAGATTCTTAGCAGCGAAACCAATATTGCAGTGAGGAGGCTATAGAAGAAGAGTGAGAAAGACAGGGCGTGTGGAGTGTATGCCGGCATGGTATTCCCCTTGTGTTCCGTTTTCTCTGTACCTAAACCCCTGTCAGATTCTATATAATATTGGCCCCTCGAATTCTATACCGAGACAAGCTCCTCCTAAATAGGCGAGCGTGGGGTCGCATAGTGAATCTGAGAAGGCCATTGTTCGGCCATACTTATTGTCTGTTATACAGAACATAGTTTCCAGTGTAGATTGCAGACTCCGGTTCTGGCGTTTCATAAAGAGAGCCAATGAATGCAGTCGAGTTGAATAATGACGGAGGTTGTTATTCTGCTGCAAGATGACGGTCTTCTAAGATGTAACTCCTTATAGTTTGGTAGTTTTGTAATAACGTATCAGAGAAAATTCCTGCCTCCATCTTCAGGGTAGAAGAGCGCTTCATGGTTTTTCCCTTCGTAGTTTATGTAACGACTTTTTTTCAGTGACATGAATTGGACACCATACCTTACGTGATAACTGTGAGTAATAAGTTGGGGAAGATGCGGAATGAATCAGCCGTGACCTCGTATAATGAACTGTCCTAGCCCAACACAGGAAGAACTAATAAATATCAAGACAATCTATGATACTTGGTCCTTGGGCTGAGATCGGAGCTTGTAACTACTGAATTCGAAGCACAAACAATAACCGCTGTACCACGATATTCGTGCTGTATTGCCGAGGTAAAGAATGCATGGAGCTGCACCTCCCCTCTCCCATTTTCTTTCATGACTTTGTGCTTAATTTAGCACACGGGCAACTTTACCTTTCCCTTTCCTAGTGAAGTCTGCTGGGCCCATCCTCACTGCTATTTATTCGAAGGTGCTATTTATTGAGAGCTGCGTTGTCGCTAGAAAAATTCCCCTGTGCAAATGACATTTCTCCTTATCGGTAGTGGCTGATAATGATTCAAGTGAAACTAGAATTTATAACATCCAATCGGATGTATGAGGACCGATAGTGTTTTTATCGTTTGGTGTGTACAGGCCAAGAGAATGTACTTACGATATTGACATCGATACTTTCGAGGCAGATCCTTACTAATAATGATTTTTTTTCGTAATAATTGGTTCCTTTTTGGTTTATTTAAACGAAACATTCAGTAACTAAGTCTAGGCCTCTATAGCGTCGTGTAATAGAATGGTCAGTGAGTGATGATTTGAATAGGAGTTGGTGGGGAACTGAAAAAAAACCGAAAACATCGGTCAGGGTAATCGGTGTCCCGGCCGAGATTCGATCTAATAATGTTCGGAATACAAGTTAAGCGTCATCATCTTAGCCTGCTTGCTCCGTAATGTTCGATAGTTTTGCCGCCAATATAGCGTGCTTTCTTACAAGCCAAGTTCTATTCTTTTGAATCGTTCCTTTCGTGAATATTACAAGGAAGAAAAAAGTTGACGCTGGACCACATTTTTCATACCTGAATATTGCCGTTGGCCGGATTGAATTTCAATTTTTCGCTGGCTTTTCTTTGCCCACTTCTATTTTTAAAATGACGGGATATATTTCTATCATATTGAAAGTATAAGGGACCGGCTATTAAATTTCATTATTTTTCCTCCTTCAGATGTTATGTCATATCTGTGTGGCTGGACTTCGTTGAAATGTTCGGTTTTCAAGTCTGTACAGGAATCAGGGTGATTTGTTTGAACGGATTGTGGAATCACATTCTCCATGGACCTGTCTGTAGAAGAACAAGAGCTTTCGGCTGCGTCTGCTACTGACCTTTCGATTAGGAGAAGGCCTTAGCGAAACGTCATCAAATTTTGTCTACCGTCATGGCGACATGGAATAACATCTACGAGCTCCAGAGGAGATGTTTCATTTAAGAAACGCATTCAGAAATTTTCCATCTTTTGAAATCTCGGTTTGCATACACAGTGCTATCCATAAGTTTTAGACTTGATTTTTTTAAATGACAGAACTAGAGCTATCTATCGGCCAACCCGCTAAGTGCTATCAACCAACATCTGTTCACACACAGAGTTCTTTTGTTTATCTTTGACAGTGTACGAGTTATAACTTGTCTTGTAAAGCCAGTTTTCCTTACACGTCATGGATGGCGGAAAAGAACAGAAAGTTGCCATAAAATTTTGTTTCAATGCCTGTCTATCTGCGACAGAAACACTAGTATTGGTGCAAAAGGCTTATGGGAATGATGCTCTGAACCGATCAAACGTTTTCAGGTAGTAGTCTCGATTTCGAGACGGAAGGGAGCTGGTAGATGACGAGAGATGTGGCCGTCCAAAATCGACTCGAAATGAGGTAGACATTGCTGCTGTTGCTGATTTGTTAAAAAATGACCGCTGAATCGCATCAAGAATGATAGCAGAATCTTTGGACATCCACAAGACTGCAGTACTTCGGATTCTGAAAGAGGATTTGGGAAAGAGAAAGTTGTGTGCACGTCTTGTTCCACACTCCTTGACACCTGAACAAAGGGAAGATCGAGTCATCTTGCCAAGACATTATCGCGATGACCGATGCAGACAATTTTTTTCACGTAATTATTACGGGAGATGAGACCTGGTGTTTTGCCTGATCCCGAAACAAAGCGACACGGTTCTGAATGAGTTGGTGAGACATCCCCTCGGCCGAAGAAACTGAAATTTAAACGATCCCGCATCAAGACCACGTTGATAATTTTTGTCGACTCTCAAGGCGTAGTGCGCAAAGAATTCGTACCAGAGGGAAAAACAGTAAATGCAGAATTTTATGAAGGAGTAATGAATCGCCTCCTGAAGCACATTCAGGGGGTTCGTCTAGCTTCGTTCTGCTGTCGAGATTTGTTCTTGTTGCACGATAATGCGCCCGCCCACAAAGCTACGTGTGTTTGCCAATTTTTGACCCAAAAAATGTTACAACCCTTTATCACCCCCCGTACTCTCCAGATTTATCTCCGCCAGACTATTTTCTGTTCGCCAAGTTGAAAATGAAGTTAAAAGGACGCAACTTTGCGGATGATGCTGAGATCCAAGAAGCCGTAACTGATAAATTAAGGAAGGTTCAAAAAGAGGAATTTTCGGCAGCTTTACAGTAATTGTACGACCTCTCAAAAGCCTGTATATACGCCAATTGAGCTTATTTTGAATAAAAGAAATGTGTCTTCCTCATGTGTCTTCGATTTTTAAAAAATCAGCCCTAAATCTTTTGGACCGCACTGTGTGTGTGTGTGTATTTGCGAGGTTCTTTCCTGGAAATTTTAAAAAGATTCTTCATTTTATGGGACTCTTCAGAGTGATGATTCTGAAGATGATCTTCGTATTCGAGAGACGAAAGCCCTACAAGTCATTTGACAGCTCGACAGTTCATCCTTTGTTAAATAGGTATTTAGAGTCAATTTATTTCTCCACGTTGTCTCTCTTGCATTTGTACAGGGTTGTTCGAAATGATTGTCGGGGGTTTAAGAACTTGTAATGCACAAAACACGTGAGATAGGAGTATATGCGCTTTTTTATTTAATAGAACAACACTCCAAATTTTTGTTACATACCTTACAGGTGCTCTATATATGCACCCTTTGTGATTCTACAAACATCAACACGATAATCGAGTTCGGTCCAAACCGACAAGTTGTTAAAACCCCGACAATCATTTCGAATAACCCCGTATTGCGGATACGGCATGCTATTCCTTTCGTCCTCAAAGCCAGAGCTGGGCTGCGATTCGTCGTGTTCTCCTTACGTAACTGAGCCCATACCATGCCTACAGAAGTATCTACATGAAACTGCCAGCCATTAATTCGTTTGATCGGTCGGTGAGTATGCAGTTGGTCAAGTGGTCTCTTCGGCAGCCAAGGTCTTATTGACACGAATCGGAGGACGGGCAGTTGATTACGATTTAATTACTTAATTAATTGTTAACATATTTGACACTGTTACTCTTCCGTAATATATCGATCATTTTATCAGTCAATGCATATAAGTGTTATCAGGTCGGTCAGACAGTCAACTGGTTGTATATTCAGCTCGTCAGTTCATTAAGCCTCCAGTCCAGCAGTCCTGTTTAAGAGAGAAGGAATAGCAGGATGATGCATGAAACTGCATAATGACGAAACTTGCAATTTCAGTTCTTAAGCAGATTTTATGGTCATGAAATGAAGGACGTTGAGACAGGGGATGAGAAATACATATAAATCTTTATTAAGGAGCGAACGAGGACGAGGATACTTGCGAGACCTGGGCTTATGAGGGAGATAATATTAAAATTGATCTAAAATTGTGTAAGGGTGTCGAGTGGATTTTACTGGCTAAGGATAGAGTCCCTTGGCGATTTTTTGAACATAGAAATGAACCCCAGTGTTTTATAAAAGGTGGGCCGTTTCTTAAACAACTCGTTGATTATTGGCGTCTCAGAAAGTTTATTATTGCTTATATTATCAGTCTGTTTGACTACGTTTTGTCAGCTGCGTGTTGTGTCTTCGAACTGTGGGATGCCATTAGATAATGAATTACAAAAATTTATATTGTACTGGGCTAAGTTAGAATGGTCTGTCCGCTCAATAAAATCCTCTCGGGTGGTCACCCTTAGAGGATTTTATTGAATTTTTTTGCCGCAAGAACTTCAAGCCTGTGAGTTTGTGATTGGAATGTGGGGCCTTGCAGTAAAAAGGATTAATGCTAGTCACCATAGTTCGACATTATCAATTCAGTCACTTATGTATTAGACTGGTGTATTCTCAGTTATTTTACAGTGATGGCCAATAAGTTGGTCGTGTACCTGCTAGTTGAGATTTTGTTAGCTTCAAATCATTTTGGAAAAAGAATCTGACGCTACATTCCGTTTGTATAAGAGAAGAGTAAATCGCCGGAGAAGTCTCTCGGTGAAGTGAAAATGAAATAACCGTGTAGCAAGCCCGAGTGTTCGTGAGGAAATGATAAGGGGGTTAAGTCATCGAAGGTGGTGTGGTCTCCATGCGAATGAATAGAGTAAGTGTTCTCAGTTTTTGTGTGCCGTCTCATACTCTGGAATGCTCTCTCTCAGCTCTTCCCTTGTCTCAGAAGTGCTGGCTGCCTCTTCACTTCAGGTCTTTGTGTAATAAAAAAAGTCTTTATTAAAATGAGAATGCTTTACTTTAAATCTCGACAGATAGATAGTCTTTTTCATTTTTTGCGCTTCGTCCATCTGCTTCTAACACTGCGCGATAAACGTCGTAAACGTGCTACCGTTTTCCTGTACCACCTGAACAGAACCTGGAGGGAATCGTTGAAACAAACGACAAATAAAAAACTGAACTGCTACAGAATACGTTGTGTTCTGTCATCACATTTTAACACAGCTGCCCGGGGCATTGTGTCCTATCATTCTTATTCTTCGCAGCGTAAAACTATTAGTCAAGGCCAATACCAGGGATCTCCAGCCATCTGAGCCATAGTTTCTTCGAATGGAGGCGAGACCACCTAGGACGTCTTGCTTACAGATTCCTTTTAAGCTGTTTAAGAAACTTTTTAGGGATATTGGAGAAGCTATTGAACGTCTTTGTATTCGGGCTTGAAGATTACGTTTCTGAAAGTAATTTTAATTTTGGTATTGTTTGATCATTTCCTTCTTTCTTTTTCTCATTATTAGTACCTTAAATTTCGGCGGGTTTTTACGTAGGTACTCTGGGAGCAGACGCCTGGCATGTCCTCTTGTCGGGCACCTCATCTCCAGTCCATGTTCTGTACGCTAGAGGAGTTGTTTTCGTTATGAATTATTTAACAGGGCTTTTTAACTGCATATGGTATTAAGCGTAGAATGCGTACTATTGTGTGATTTTTACAAAGAGTTTGCGGAGAGGAAGCGGATGTAGCCTCTTTTAGTTTACTTTCCCACCATTTGTCTGAAGGGCTGAGGAAAACCATTAAAGATCCTTACTTGACGAAATTCCAACATGGCGTCTCTCGAATACGAAGTACATAATCTGGTACAGTGCTATAGACTGTCTTCTTCCCACTTAGCTATGAAACTACTTCATTAGGAGGTGGGTACTAGCATGGCCTGCCGTGCGGACCGTTGGGAATGTGCTTTTTTTAAGGCTGTTTTGCAAAATTGCGAAAAGCAACTGTTAGCTTCGTCATATGTCCCTGTCTGTCCGTCCATCCTTCTGTCTTTACGTCCTTCCGCATATAACTATGCTCCCACTGGACGGATTTTCATGAAATGTAATATTTGAGTATTTTTTTCGAAAATCCGTCGAGAAAATTCATGTTTCACTGAAAATGTGACAAAAGTAACAAGTTTTGATGTTTTGCTGACCGTGCAGTTGGTCAATTGCTAAGAAAAATAACAAGGGCTACTTTACATGGAGATCAGTCTACATGTGTGATAACATATCGCTCTATTCCTCTTAGAATGAGAATTGTTTCAGACAAAAGTTGTAGATAAAATCAAAACGCGCATTTTATGTTCAATAACCCCCGTTTTCTCGAAAATCGTGCTGTTCATGAGATAATATGGAAAAATGCTGTAGAGCCGGACAGGCCACAGATGACAATGTGGCGCATGCGAATTGCATGGTGAATAACTAAGGTTACAGACACACTCAGAATATGCAATATTTATTGCACTTCCACAGCAACAGTGGTTGCAAGAACGCGCCTCAGTGTTACGTTATGTTATGTACATTTCCTGACTTGTTCCCCTCAGTCCGTCTTTACCCGATTGACTTGTCTTCGCTGGTAGGGCAAGGGTGGTCGTCCTATAAATGAATTATAAATGTTCGGGTACGTCAGCGGCGATATTTCCTTAATATTAACATTTCGTACCTTCATCAGATTTGAAATTTTGGGGCAGAAGCAACAGAAATGATCGTAATTACGAGTATAACGAAGATCGGAACGGGTAAAAGCGTGGTTTTCGACGACTTTCCCCTGGTGTTCCTGGTAGGCTGCACATATTCACTGTGTTTTTTACTTTTGTAGTACCTGCAGCTGGATACAACAAAATGTGTGTGTGTGTGTTTTCAGCTACCTTCTTTCAAGACTTTGAACAATAATCAGAATGTACAATGTCCTGAAGAAGACTCATGTCTTGTCGGATGCTCACGCCATTTCGACACTCAGAGTCTTTGTGGACTGCTTGATCTTGAAGATGCAGGCACTGTGCTTCTAAAATTCGGTAAATGGTTATAGCGACACGTCGTAACAACGAAAATGACTTCAATCTTCATGATCAACACGGCTTTAAGAGCCTAAAATCTTACTTTAGAATATTGTGTCATAATTATTAACCCTTTAAAGTCCACTGTTTACTGTACGTACCACCCGCTAGAACATGAAGAAACTTTCCATTTTGTTCACATAGTGTATCTTGTGTGTGCTTTGATTCTTCAAATAGATAGCGCGTCTTTCTCAGTACATTTTTACACGACTGGTGTAGGTAATGGAAGCACACTCTGTTCACTGAGAGGCATGAACTGAGCCTTTACGTACTGTACAGGGCTATTCGAAATGATTGTAGGGGTTTTAACAACTTGTCATACACAATACACTTGAGATAGTACATGTTTTTTTATTTAATAGAACAACTCTCCAAGTTTTTGTTACATACCTTACAGGTGCTCTATATATGCAATGTTTGGTGATTCTACAAAAATCAACACGCATCTCAAATGTATTGTGTACGACAAGTTGTTAAAACCCCGACAGTAATTTCGAATAACCCTGTAGAATCACAAAGGATGCACATATAGAGCACCTGTAAGGTATGTAACAAAAACTTGGAGTGTTGTTCTATTAAATAAAAAAGGGCATATACTCCTATCTCACGTGTTTCGTGCATTACAAGTTGTTAAAACCCCGACAATCATTTCGAATAACCCTGTATAATGCACATTAATATTACTCTCTAAAGGCCGTGTTATGGCTCTGCGGGATAGTCGCCGGCCACTCACTGTGGAGGCCCGGTTTCAATCCCTCGCTAATCCTTGTGAGATATGTGGTGTGCGATGTGGTGCTGGGGTAGGTTTTTCTCCGTGCACTTAAGGTTTTCCCTTTCATTGTCATTCCACAAATGCTCAATTCTCATCTTCATCTCAATACTCTTCTTATCAGAAAGACAAACGGGGAAACATGTGAACCTTCAAACTAAGCAGTGCTTTCGGATGTCGGGAAGCACTGCACAGAAGAGTCCCACATTATTCTGGTCCGTAAAGGTTCAGTTAATGCGCTTCTAACATGCTTTGCTGTATCAGTACATTCATTAATACATATAAGCAGTAGGTATTTAACAGTTTTTGATCTACGGACTTTTGGCGCGTTACTTTCCTTTCTGCAATGCCATCCGAAGAGACTAATTCAGCACCTAAATAATGAAATCACTTGCCATCCCGGTACAAGATACAATCCTCGTATTAACCACGAATGTTTAACGTCGGCAAAAATCTCTGCGTTCTTACAAAGCTTATTTCCGGCCTCTTGTCTGAAGTAGCATGTTTAAACTTCTGAACACGCTAAGTGACGTTACACTGGCAAATTATCTGAAAACTGAAATCAGTTCTCTACAAGCAAAGTTTTTCATTTTTATGATTATTTGTTGTCTCAGTTTATTGCTAAGCGGCAGTACCGATTGGTTTCTTCCTGCTCGCATTTCGTAAGTAGTCCAATCCCGCGCTATTGGCAAGCCGGAGTTTGATTCCTGACAGGATCCTTATGTTTTTCTCGTTACTACCCACATTTATACCAAGTAAGAACTTTGATGTGTCCGTGTATACAAATATACTAGGAAGGTGAAACAGAGTAAAAAGATTACTTGAGACACCCCTTCTAGAAGCTAACTTTATGGCTGCTTCTAGTATATTCGGAATTTCGAATACTCCTCTAGATCTAATCTAACATGCTTTTTTACCCAACTTATAGGGAGATAGAGAGTACAAAGTCCCTGGGCATAATTAAGCATCACGGCATTAACGCTTATGGGAGAATGGTGGTATGGTTCTTTTTCCTGGGGTTTCAGAGATTTTTCTCTAACTACCGTTTCCAGACCAGTTCTGGGGCCGACTCAGCCTTTTGTTCAGTTGGTTCCAGGGGGCTTTTCCACCTCCGGCGAAGCTGCAGGGGCGTGCCGTCGGCTACGAACTGGCTGTTAGTCGTTTAGCTTAAGAAACATTGCCAAAATATTCCCACTCTTCCGTACGTCACTTCCGGGTGATGCATGCTGATATATACACAAGGCGTACTTGCATTGTCTTGTGGAGCTACTGCACCTTTTGTTCCTGTAGGTAGGTATCAACATTTTCGAGGTACATGTTGCCAACTTAACCCTGAAGATGGAGGCAGTATGTTTCTTCGAAACGTTAGTATCCACTTACCACGCCCCACTAACCCAGGAGACCACCGTATTCATGTTCACTATCTTTAGATTATCACATCTTACACAATGTAGCTTGTGTGACTGTACTGTTGCTGAAACAGTTACATACGCTATCTTGGAACTGCCTCGAAATGTCAAGGACGGCATTATGAGAGACATGTGAGCGGTCCATATCAGGGTCATGCAGAAAACTCTGTCAATTCAAAGCTGAAAAATTAATCAAGACCTAATGCTTTTGGAAGACTTCGCACACTCTGTAACTTCTTTGTCCCACTAGATCGCATTACACGTTCAGATGCGTCAGTGTCTGTAGGACACCCCTGAGGTGGAGAGTTATTCAGCACTTTTACGAATCCACTGTTGCCATGGAACCTGAAGGTTCATTGCTGTTCATTGCTGTTCATCACTGGACCCTCTTCTGAGCCACTTGGAACCAGGCTGCGCATTTCACAACTTTTTCTATAGCACTCAAGTCACCTACGGGTAAAAAGGCCGATGCAATTATATTAATAAAAATCCAACGAGATGCAACAGTATGCAGTCTGATTTATTTTACTGCAGAATCACTCTTCATGTTTCGGGTGTCCACCGCAACCATTATCAGGAGTACTAAAAACTGTAACCGCAGCCTCCGGTACAGGTTATAATATCGGCACAGCTACTTCCCTCCAACGTGGCCAGGTTGGGACTGGACACGCTGGAGGGAAGTAGCTGCACCGATATTATGACCTGTACCGGAGGCTGCGGTTACAGTTTTTAGTAATCCTGATGATGGGTGCGGTGGACACCCGAAACATGTAGAGTGACTTTGCAGTAAAATAAATCAGACTGCATACTTTTGCATTTCGTTGGAATTTTATTACTATAGACTTATGATGCACTGAACCATGAATTAAAATCCGATGAAATTCAGTGAGGAATTACTTCTTTTCTATCTTTGTTGTGATAATCAATAAATCAATTTTTTTTGGAAGTTAAAAGTAAAAAAAAAATCACTTCTTAAAAGGAGGAATTTCTCTGAAATTCGTATTACTTTCTTCGTCAGTGAAATAAAGTGTGTTGAGGTACATTTTCGAAAATAGAACTCATCACCTGCATAAGTATGTGAAAAGTACTACCGTGTGAGAACGACTTATCATGCGCGGTTGTCAGATAAAGTATGTACTTTTTCATTGACTGGCTTCTGTCGTGCAGAACGTCCGGGCTAGGTACGACCATAAATAAATGTCCTTCATTGCAAAACAGAAAGAGCTATCGGCCAAACAGAAAGTCTTTGGTAATGCAAAAGCTCACATTTTTTATTCCGAACATGCAACGCTGTCTATGTACATGTGCATACTCAGAAGATTCTGCTTCCGTGAAAGGAGGCAGTGCAACTAGTTACGAGGGAGAAACGATGCATTGCGGCAGCATTTGGACGTGAAAACATTCTACCTGCGCGGCAAAAGCAGGCACATTTGCCACATATGGGGGCCTGAGAACCCTCGTGTTTTGTTGTAGCATGAAACAACGCCCGAAAAATGAATGTATGATGCTGGCTGATGGCAGGAGGTGTCATTCGTCCTTCCTTGGACGAAACGAGTAAGTGGAATTGTGTACTTGCTCGAACTGCATATTCATTTCTGAGAGGCTGTTAGTTTCTCAGTTAGTCAGAAATTTTCTATTATTTTACGGAAGCCCAAGGTTCCTTACCGTGTGTACAAGTTCCTGTCCACTTTGTCTCTACCCTGAACCAGATTAATCCAGCCTTACACCTACGGTTTTCAAGTTGCCTCATTCCTCCAGTTTTCCCCATCAAACCCTGTACACGTTCCTCTTCGTCATGCGTGCTCCATGCCTCGCCCATATCATGCTCCTTATTTTGATGATAGCATTTATATTTCGTAAGGAGACCTTGCTGAGACCTCTCACAATAATCCTTCGAAGTCCAAGACCCTGTGGAAAAGTTCGTGAGATTTTGAATCTTAATGGTGAGGTTTTGTTAGCCAGTTGACTCCCCCAAAGTGAAGGACCACCTCTTATCTGCTTTCCGCGACTGCATATTGATTTATACAGTCGAACTTGGTTATAACGTCATCGAAGGGTTAGAATAAATTATGTCATTGTAAACGAGTGTCACTGTAAGCGAGGTGTAGGGAGACAGTGAAGGGAACACATTTAAAGACAAAATACAGGCCTGCGGGTAGATTTCTTATTATTAGCGTTATGATCTGTTTCAAATTTAGAGTGAAATTAAAATCTAAAAATAACGCATTAACTTTGAATTAAAATTTATGAAGAACAAACGTTATCAAGATAAGGGGACCTTGTCACTTCTGTCTTGCTTAAACCACTTACGCAGCGCCTCACTGACGCCACTTCATTCAGGCTTTCGAAATCGCTTTATTCTCGATCCGTTCCGTTCAGACGCACTAATAAGTTTGGTTCTATTTTTCCAAACCTTTTAGACCGTAGAATTTACGAGACGTAATTCTCGGTTCACGCCTACATTTTTTTCAATTTGTTGTTTGTCGTTATCATTTTAACGTTCCGTTCGACGCACAAAACGTTATTTTATTCGTGACTAGCCACTTTATCATTGTCCTATTATTTTCAGGAGTAGAACACAGAGGGAATCTCCACGCACAAGTTGAATCACCGTCACTATTTTCATTTTCCGGGCCTGGAATGTATGTAGCTACCTGAAAATTTAGAGGGTTTGCCATCTCAAAGGACGAGGAGATGACAAAATTCTCAAAATAGCTTACTTCTTGGAAACTTTTATTGAAAACGATGACTTTTAATATCGTTATATTCGAGACAGATGTTCTTATGTATGTCGTAATAAGTAAGGCAAAAAAACACGCACCTTAATGGAGAATTAGTTGGTAGCAGAGAATTTATAACACTATAGCCGAGGTGTCGCACAAACCGATGCCGTTATATCCGAGTTTACATGTATTTTAATCTGCCCTCAATTCCTGCGGGTCGTCTTCTCCATCCGCAACTGCATATGTGGACACCATGGATTAAAGGTGTAAAAAGCTGGAACTTCCCCACATTACCACTTCCTTGACTTCTGATTGATGGATGGATGATTAGAGCCCCAGTCGCTGGACATCACCCCACGGAATTTCTTTTGGTAGGGATCCGGTACGAACCTAATGTACCAAGAGAGTTCAGCATTTCTAAGAACTGAGAGAACAGATCGCCAGTACAGCATTACAGATAACTCGTTACATGCTGGAAAACACATGGAAAGTGATTGGACGTTTGCCGAAAAACGAGGGCATGTACCAAGTTAAACGTAGAAATGTTGGAGAGTTTGGTTAACGTTCTGTGTCTTTGTACACCAATTAATGCACGAATCTGTAGAAACATTCTTCGACTCGTAATATCTTTATCCCGGATATCCTGGAAAAGACACGTCAGTCTCTCTGAATAATTTCGTCAGCAGCACCTTGAAAGTTGTCGGTTGTCAAGGCCGAACTTGGGTGGCCGCTGCGTCGTTCATCCAGGTTGGTGTTCCCTTTTTCGTACGATCTCGCAAGTTTCGCCCATGGTCGAACCGTGGTTATGTGGACAGTACGTTCTCCTTAACAATTGTTAAGAGTTTTTTTAATATTTCCCCATGCCTGCCCCCCAACCGTTACGAACACAGTGCCAGCTCTTAGTAATGCGCTGCACTAATCGACACTACTTGGTGACTAATGATAGCATCCTGGACATTAGGCGGAATTTAATTAAATGTTTACAATCCTGGCGGGAAGCTTCGTAATTAAAAAAAGGTAATGCACCTTTGTACAGGCACTGAGGCTCCGTACAGGCCGTACGGCCCTTGGGCGGAGTAGAGGTATAGCTCTACTCTTTCTTGACCACGCCACTAGAAGGGGGTGAGGGGGCCAGCGTCACGCTCCGGCCGCTCTTTACCCCCGGGAAAGACCCGGTACCCATTGTACAGGAGGCTTGGTGGGCCCCAGGGCCGGTCTGGACAGGTGCGGAAAATCGCGCCCCCCACCGGGATTCGATCCCCGGACCGTCCAGCCCGTAGCCAGTCGCTATACCGAATGAGCTACCCGGCCCACAAGCTTCGTAATTAATGTACACTAAATTACAGCAGAAGTTTGTGAGAGACCCTGTCCCACTCGTAAGCTGGGTGTGTCTGCGATCACTGCAATCCATACGTACCCCGATGGAATGCCTGAATTTTTTTTTTACCGGCGTTGTGATACTGATATTCAGAAGAGACACTTGCTTTCAGACTTAACTCGCCAAATGTTATTTGTTAGCATTCTCTGTACTCCAGTAAGATCTAAATCAACCTTCTGTTATAAGACCGAGTACAGAAACAGTTTGTTAGAACCCTTGTCATAAGGGGCCTAGGGTTAGCATATTTGAATAATACTGCTTACATAGCAATAGAACTTTGCTGGTTTTCGTCCGAATAGCAGTAATTCCATATGCCTTTATCTGTGTTTACTTCTTTAAATTAGCACAGGTAAGGTACTATGGTCGACTTAGGAGAACGGCTTTGATCTCATTACTGGTTTTGTAGGTGTAAGATCGTTAGTTATTTTGCGTTAACTAACCATATTATTCCACTCAATACACATTGGGCTGATATACATTTATATCTTACGCGTTCCCATAGTCCTATAATTTTCTGCTGTTTCCAGTCTCGTAAAATCTGTGCATAGGCCTAAATTTGATTTTAGGCTTGTTATTAACTGAACACCCAACGAATGGCGATCAGTGACAAGAAGGGTAAAATCATACGCAGGGTAACTATACAGGTAATAAACCATGTGTGTCGCCTGTGTCAACAAGAAAGAGTGGAGAGAAGTCTAATTTTACCTATCTGCGGTGCGGACAAACGAACGGAAAAGTGCTGTGGTTTATGAGTGACAACACAAAAAATCATCAGACGGGAGATGAGGGACGCACTCTGCCCTGTCCAGGAAAGACAGATCTCGATAACGTGAAAGACACGTAATTATTGATGATTTTTATTTGTGCGTGGTCATCAGAACGGTCGTGGGCTTTATATTTAAAAGTAAATCGTTATCCATAATTAGGTACCTCATGGTTTTACTCAGTACCTCCAAGATAATTGCAAGAAAATACAGTGAATTATCTTTTGTTGTGGTACGTAATACTAGGTAAACAATAACCGTTTTTCACAACTGTAGTTACGTGACAAAGTTTATCTGCAAACTGCAGCGACTTTTTGTTTTGCTGACCGTGCATCCTGGTACAACTCTGGGTAACTGACCAACCTGATGCACAATCACGTTATATAAAACATTTATTGTTATAATCCTCTACATATTTCGAGCAACACTGTGCTCATCATCAGGAGGTCGAATTGTCTTAATATAGCATCTGGTATAGTATTCTGTGTCCGGTGTGCAGGTTGAGAAGGAACTTACCAACCTGCACACCGGACGGTCACTTACAGAGAATTGGTCAGTTACCCAGAGTTACATGCTACTTTTTTCTGCTTTGAAAAGCCATCGTCAGACTCGCATGTGTGCATACACTAAGGGAAGAATATGCTTACAATACCAAGTTGGTAGGGGGACCGCGGTGGCACAGTGGTTAAGGTGCTGTGCTACAAATCGGTCTGCTGGTTCGCACACAAAATCCTTCCGATCGCACTATGGCCCTGGGGTCGACCCAGCCTCTAAGAGAAATGAGTACCAGGAACATTTCCTGGGGGCAGAGGCGGCGGGTGCGTAAGGCTGACAACCTTACCACCATCGCTTGCCGTTGTCATGAAATCTGGGAACCTTAACTGGGCCACTGCATGCCTGTAACGGGACTGCTTTACCTTACCAAGTTAGCAAGTGAAAGTAATTGGAATCGCAGTTGTTCAATGTATTAAACGTTAAATTTATTTCCTAGATTTTTCTTCTTACTTGAAACAGCGAATTATTTTTATAAATGTGTTTGAAACATACAGCAGTTCTCTCAAAGCTTGTATGAAACATTTGGGCTCCTCCATCAAATTTGTGAATATCGACATGTATTATTATGTACGATGACTTTTACAAGCCGAAACATGTAGCATGTAGTTTTGCAGTAACCTTTGTCAAAAAATCCTAGTTATGATCGACTGTATCACTTGTTTACCTGGTACGAAGATATAAAGTAAAACTTCGCGTATTTTAACGTCATACAGTGGGTAAAGAATGCATTATTACTACACGTTCCCGTCAGTGGCAGTTATTTTACATTGTCAGTTCACGTGTTACGGAAGACGCAGCCGAAATATATTACGAATTGGCGATTTAAGGTAACGTCCATATATGCATAATGTTTCACGAAAACATTTAATGATGGAACCGTAGATTAGATTACGACAGCTTCCCTTCGACTTTTTATACACCACTCTTCGTATCATGCAGTGTTGTGTGTATTGCATAGTTTTGGAATGGGGGATGCTTCCTACATTAAATCAAGAATGGATCAATAAAAAAAAATCTTGTCGGGAAGAATAACACAGGAATGTGTTTAATGTCGCCCTCATTTTTTCGGTTAGTTCCATTTTTTGTCATTGTATACATGGTTGTATGTTTTGTATGCTTTTGTTTAATTTTGTAAATTATTTATTATTATTATTATTATTATTATGTACTGTTCTGTATATTCTGTTTCATTGTGTTTGTTCTATGTATTGTTTGTGTATAAATGTGTACTATACTACTGCCACCGAGTGTCAACCTAATTGCAGTTACACATATATATCATATCATATTATGCAACCCCGAACTAAATATTTTTTGAGTTAGGCACGCAATCCGAAATAAACAGATACGCTTTTCTGCCCCAGCAAAAAAGGCTCGGTTATAAATCTATTTATAATCTGTTTTGAGGGCGATTGGGCCGCAGGTATTTTATTGATTATAAACACAGGAAGTTCTTGAGTGAGACAGCGTATTTTTACAAGAGTCAGTCTGCGGTGATGAGGCGATATAAAGTCGGGCACAGAAATGGTGGCGAGTCGCCAGCTTTAACTCCTTAATGACTTGGTTGTAAATTATTCAGTTTTTTTCTGAAGAAAAGTAGTCACAATTGTTTCTACTATCGTAACTGACAGAATTAGCATACCATTAACTTCCTTTGCTGTTAAAAAGAAAGGGCTGAAGGATTTCCTGTAAGTTGGAAAGTATTCATAGAGGATCTTACAGACAACAGAAATCTTTAATTAACACTTGATTACAAGGTTACTGTACTATCCATTCTGCTTTGAAAAGCATGGAACCAACATCGAGTAGAGTTCTGCCGATATAGTGTTCTATACATTTGTAACAATTCGTCCACGCATATATTAGGACGACGAGGATATTACGCAGTGTAATATTCACATTTTCTAAATATGATTTTTTTTTATTCTATGTAACAGTCCAACAAATGCACCTCAATAAAATATGTTTTATCATATTTTACTATTCATTGACAAGTTTCCGTTCCTTCTGCAACCCATCATCAAGGTGTCGTATAAGAATACGAACGATACACAAACAATTACACAAAATAAATATTTAAAACCACCCAACGTTATAGACAATATCTTAAGCGCTTCTTTTAGTCATAAAATATCAAATTATGCTATAGTTAAAAACAGATAAAATTGGGTGTGTTTATGTTGCTTCTTAAGTGTGTATCGCTGATACATCCTGTAATAAAAAGAGCATAGCTGTGGGTCTAAATCTACGAACATAATATACAAACCATTTTATATTTGGTGTAACGGTTGTCGTTATTACTACATAGTGTTAGTTAAATAAAAGTGTTTACTGTAGCGGACATCGCTTAAGACTACCGTATGGAGATTGGGATTGGGGCGCCCTGATGATGCTCGCAGAAGTGACCGCAACTTGTCAGTGAGTGGTAACATATGATACAACATGTTTTATTCATGTGCATTTGTTGGCTTGTAACGTGGCTTAAATATTCTTTAATGCACAGATGTGGAACATATAAAGTTCGGTTCTACTTATTTTACGTAACCTATTTCCCTTGATGTTTGTTTAGTACTGCCAGTGGAAATACTGCAGTGATAAAATTGAACGCTAATTTGTTACATACGTAAATATTCTTTTTCACTTTTTAAAATCTTGTTTTATATAGGAAATATCTGTGTTATAAGCTGAACTTTGCCTGGCTTCATATTTATTTATTGCGTATGAGCCCTGCGGGTCCACTGTTGTGACGTTAGTCGATGAGATATCAAAGTGCGAGAAAGATTCCGTAGTGGAAAAATGTTTCAAATGAAAGTTCAAATGAAATGTGTGTAACTGTCAGCAAAACCGTATCTCCCCTTTGGTCTTCGTGTACTGTACGAGCTGTTTCGTTAAGATACAGACCAAAAGTATTTTCGCTCGGTTGTCTTTTCGGAGTATAAACTGCCCTCCGTAGGCGTAAGATAGTGGGGATCCATCAATTTTTTCCTTCGAGATGTAACTTGTGGACAGGTAGTTTTCAGTACGTCTTCGTTCTGCGAACTGAAGTCGTCGAAATGCGAGCAGCAGTACCTCTTAAACGTCGATACATTGATCCAGCGCTTCACGATGAAAGGCTTAGGTTGACTTATGTGACTGGGTGAAATAGATTTTCGATAATCGTTCTCGAGCGTGTTTCTGTCGAACCTCCTGCGTGATGTTCTAAATTCTGAAATAGTCATGGAACATTTTCAATTTGTGATTACATAAAGAGCTGTCACAGTGGTTGTAAATTATATCGTTACTATGTTCAACGTTGTTCGTTGCCTGTGAGATACCTGTATTTGTCGTCTTGGAGGTCTGGCGGGCCTGCAGGTGCGTTTTTTTTTGTCATTATACAAATATTTATTCAAATTGGTTAGGGGAATAGTTTTGTAACTGGTCCTCGAAAATGCTGTACATACTTTCTTTGCAATAAATCTTTCAAAAAAAAAAAACCTAGCTTCCGAAATGCTCTATAGGCGAAGTTCAAATACACCACGGATAGTGGTCATTGACCAACATAGTACTTGTTTACTTAACGCATTGTAAACCAACAAATGCACACAGCTAGTGAGAATCACAATAATGTTATAACACGTTAATTCCTACATGTTTCGGGCCTCACTGGCCCATCATCATTGAGTGCACAGGTGCATAAGACAATCGTTTATCCTGTTTGTAGTCTCTAGTGTGAAATATAACTGCCGTAAATTCATCATTGTATGATTTATAGTAGTTGGATTTGAACAATGAAAATTATGAAATTTTTAAATTTTAAAAATTTAAAAATTATAAAATACTTGTTCTTTACGATTATTACGTGTGTAAAAGTGGTTACTAACCGTGTTAAAATAAGAGAAGTCTAATACAGATGTCATAAAATATAAATGTGAAATATTATAAGATATAGAACGACCTGCACTACATACCAGTAATTGTGCATTCCCTGATGATGGGCCAGTGAGGCCCGAAACATGTAGGAATTGACGTGTTATAAAATTATTGTGATTTTGACGAATTGCTTGCATTTGTTGCTTTACATTGTGGTAATCGAATCTTAGTACAAGGAAAGTAAAATGTACAATAGTACCGTTTGTAGCACGCGTCCATCATGATTGTGCAATAGACTGTTCCGACCATTACTTAGAACAGGCATTAAGACTCCACTGAATATCGGACCAAGTTCTGAGTTCAGCGCGCAGTCCCACAGGGTACAACTTCATATGCGCCGCAATTTGCACGATAAAGCCCTAGTCGTGTTAAATGACTTCGGGGTTTCATGCACAGACCCTGCAAACTGCCCACGCGGTAATCACTGCAATACATAGATTACAGCTATCATTCATGTTTGATTATGGCTTGTCACTGGGCGACAGAAACAGAGATCTTTACTTATCTCAGTCCATGGCATTGTACGCTTCAGAACTTGTTGTTAAACGAAGAAACAGTCTTGAATTCTTGAGTAGAGCCTTGTGCCTTCATTTGCGTTTTAGCCGTGAATGTGTTATAGCCGTGGTTTCAAATTCCCGACAATCAAATACTTCTAATTATTTTTATCTTCGTCTTTATTATTTCTGTCGTATTATTTACGTTCACAATATTTTAATTTTGCTAATATTTTTTACGTGGCGAGTCTTAATGGAGTACATGATTATGTAGTTAAACGCGTGGGGTACGACGGATTACATAGAGGCTTTGTAATAAATTGACATGCTTCTATAATTGAACGGGTTTTAAGCTTATGTCTTACTGACGTGTTTCCGTTTCAGTCCACTTGATATAGGTACGATAACTGGCAGAATACTCACTTCCTTCAATTTCTGCTTTTTTTTTTTTTTTTAATTTCAATTGAAAAATATTTTTATTTTTTGTTGTTTTTTTTCATGTTTTTTATTATAATTTTATTTTTGTTGTCTTTTGTCATTACCAGAGAGCAGCCTAAAGTCATTACATGAAAAACGCTTCCGA
>Ga0136643_10000553_pt1 | contig 41622 bp, 32 predicted proteins | sample TergutLab28metaG_FD_96883 | JGI IMG/M metagenome (GOLD analysis project Ga0136643, IMG submission 96883) | Labiotermes labralis P1 segment gut microbial communities from Petit-Saut dam, French Guiana - Lab288 P1 (version 3) (version 3) | ecosystem: Host-associated > Arthropoda: Insects >...
GTGAATGAAATAGCACGCAATGGAGACTACATAGAAAAATGAAGTCATTGTGTACCTTTTGTGTTCAGTAAATTACGAGATAAAAAAAATAATTAAGGTTTTCATTTGACTCATTCTCGTATAATATAACTTTAGCAAGGAACTAAGCTCCCTGATGATGATCTGACAAGATCGAAACATGTCGGGGTGTTTTAAAGTTTTTTAAAAATGTTTTATGTGAAATTATCCGTGCATTCGTTGGTTGATAAATTTTAGTGATTCTACAAAAATGCACGGTGCTACAATAAGATTTATAATACCAAAATATGTTTATATTTGTACTTCATTTAAAATTAAAACTGCTTTATTGACATCGTCAACCTTCTTGCATCCACTGAGCATAAGTAAAATAACGTGAAAATTATATGTTTGGTTCTGTTGGTTGAAACTTTAAAATATCTGTTATTATTAAAAACATGCAGTATTCGGTTTCATGTAGCATGCATGGAAGAGAATGGCAATGCACACACACAATAGGTCAATAAAACCTGAATGTCTGGGAGATCAGGTGTTCGTAGGATTGAACAGAAGAGTAGTTGTAATCATCTAAATGTACGTGGCTCAGAATAGGTTCCTATTTCAAGCTGATGTAAATACGGTAACGAACTTTCATGTTCATAAAAGAGCGAGATTTTCTTCACCGGATGAATATATTAGACCATGCAGGACTCTGACATAGGGATTTAGAAATCAGGATTCATTACTCATATTTTTGGCGTTGCTAGCTGCCACGTGCTCTCTCTGAGTTTACGAGAAATTATAAGCATCTGAATGTGATTGATTGCTGTGTTAACAATTCATTGTAGCTTAGACAGCAGAATGAAGAGCAATTAGCGAACCTGCAGTTGGACTGGCCTCCTGACGGTGAACACCGTCCCCAGGCCATGAGTTCTCCAAACGAATTGTCACAGATTCTGGACAGTAACAACTTTCATCCGACAGTATCTGAGGCTACTCGTCTAGATGTGGCACACGAGCAGCAACATTCGGTAAGAAATGGATTTATTATTAATATATAGTAAAATAAAATGAATGTAGATTACTTAACGAAACACCATGCTACACAGACATAGACAATGGAGGTTTAGCTCCACCTATTCTTACTCAACATAACTGCTGAGTGGTTAGCATTCACGCTTTGAATTTAGATGACCCCAGGTTCAAATCCCAGTTTACAGAGTAGCTAATGTGTATGAGGATTTTGTGACCTTCCTTGCTTCCCCATCCAGCTACAAGGTAAAAAAAAAGGTAAAGTGCACCCTTGTACAGGCCCTGAGTCTCTGTACAGGCCGTACGGCCCATAGGGGGAGTAGAGGTATAGCTCAACTCTTTCTTGACCACGGTACTAGAAGGGGTGAGGGGTCAGCGTCACGCCCTGGCCGCTTTTTACCCTCTGGAAAGACCCGGTACCCATTGTACAGGAGGCTGGGTAGGCCCCAGGGCTGGTCTGGACAGGTGCAGAAAATCTCGCAACCCACCGGGATTCGATCCCCGGACCGTCCAGCCCGTAGCCAGTCGCTATACCGAATACGCTACCCGGCCCTCCTGCTACAAGGACAGTATAGATTAGGCCATTACAACTTCTTTCCACGTCATACCCAATTCATAAATTATTGCTCATCCTGTCACTTAATACTATGTAACGCGAGCTAGTGGATATGTTATGAAATAAACCATAAACAAATACAATTAACTGTGGCCGTAAAAGAAGTTCAGCGGATGGCTTCACGCTCCAGCTATTTTGTTCCTGGTAATTTTATAGGAAGCTGAGTGGGACCAGAGACAATGCAATCACAGTGGTGAATACAGATCACTGATTGTTTCAGAGTTTGAAATCTTAGAATTATTTAAACATTACCAACAATAAAGCTGTAGTTTGGAACGAAAACAAACGTTGCCAAAACTATTACAGTTTAGGGGCGTTCGCAAAATTGCGAAAAGTCATGTCTGTCCGTCTGAAACAACTCGGCTCCCACTCAACGGATTTTCATGAAATTTGATATTTGAGTGTTTTTCGAAAATCCGTCGATAAACTTCGTTGCATTAATATGTGATAAGAATAACGGATACCTTACGTCTAGACCAATATACATTTTTGATCATATTTCGCTCAATTATTCTAGAGTGAGAAATTCTTCAAATAAAAAGACACATGTTATGTTCAATAGCTTTTTTTTAATCGTACCGTTTATAAGACAATGTCGAAAAATATTGTACTGTACATCCGGGCAGACGACAGATGACAATATGGCGCATGCCCATTCCATGATAGGCACCTAAAACTATACACACCCACTCACACACACACACTCGGGATATGTAATACTTATCGCTTTTCAAGCGAACGCGCCTTATTGTTACGTTATACGTACATTGCCTGACTTGTTAGCAACGCGCGCAGGAAAACTGGTATAAGATTTTTATACGTTATTGCACGTATTGAAAGTCATTTTGGGCAAAATTTAATGTTTATGTTTCCGAACGGTCCATTACAATGTAAAATTATGAGTTTTATTCACTTTTTGCATGAATTTTGCAAAAACGGTGACACTGATTGCTGTAACGTTTATGAACCTGCCTAACACAGGGTCACTGTTTCCTTCAATAAAGAACTTAACATTTCATAATAATTCAAATGTCAGCATTGTATATTAATATTTTTTTAACATTTTAAAATAATTGATATGAACTAATTATTTAATTTGAATCTGGTTTCATGGTTTAGATATCGAGAATAAAAGCCAGGCTAGTAATAAGTGATGCTATTTTAATGTAACAAATCTGATAAAGTAAAATACCCGAAGAACTTAGAAACTGAAAAGACGTAAAAAAAAATAAAATTCGCAGTGTTAAAATAACTTTCATGAGAGGTGAAAGAAGTTAAAATAATTGAAACGAAAAAACATTTTTTATTAACATCCGAAAGCAAGTCGTGCAGTTCATCATTGCCTGTTGTTTGTTCATAAAATTTCGGCTTGACTAGTGGATATAACGGAGAAGCGACGATGCGACTCTTAGTGTGTGGGCAGGACATAGTGATGACAACAACGGACCAACTAATGTATTTCAGTTAGCTCTGCTTTCACACAACTGAAGTACACTAAGTTTTTCTCTTTCATCAAGTGAAAATTTGTAAAGAACTTAGCTGGAATCTATCGTCTTGAAATGTAAACTCTTAGTGTTCAACCAAGGAACTTTTTGTTTTTCCAGCGTTTTTTAAATAAGCGTAATTTACAGCTAGTTGTGTTCTGAAGTTTAGAAACTGGCCTTAACCCATTTCTGACGTTGATACTTACCACCAGAAAATGAATATCTTCCTCGCCGCAAACCACTTTCTCCTGTTACCAAAAGACCCAACTAGTATTTACCAAGAATAGATTCAACAAACTCTCCAACAACACACAAAGAGACAAACTCAGAATCAAATATCTCTAGCAAGTTAATCCCACCCTCTCCTTTCCACGACTCGCAGCACAACTCAAAATTCATAAAGAATACATTCCCTTTCGACCTGCTGTACACAATATTTATTCACCAGCTTAAAAACTGGCAAAATTTCTCCGTAAACTACTACATGAGAATCTTAATCTCCCCAACACATACGTCACTCCTAACTCCTAATCCTTGGCACACACTCTAATGAAACGTAACATAAATGATAGTACAAACTGGTAACACTCGACATAAAGGACCTAAATGTTAACACACCAATCAATGAAGCAACTCAAATCACCCAATATTGTCTTATACATAACAGCGTCAACGAAACATTACAACACCATATCTACATACATTACTTAATATCGATATCAAAATTATTTCCGCTTTAATGACAAATTTTATAAGCCCTCCAAAGTTGTTGATAGGGGTTCCTAATTATCAGTTTTACTTGCAGAAATATTTCTACATCTTGAAAATCTGGTCGTTAAACACATTATAAAGAGTAATCATATTATTTTCTACACCCGCTATGTCGACAATATTTGGATCAATTTCGATAACACAAAAATCACATCCACACGCATCCTACATTATGCTAATACTATTCACACGAATCTACAGTTCAAACTTATACTTGAAACTGACTCCTTCAATATTCTGGTTCTTCTCCTGCACAGAACCAATCAGGACTTCGAAATAGAAGTTTACAGAAAACCTACACCTACAGCTAAAACGATTTACTTGAAGCCTAATCATCCCATCGAACACATATTAGCAGCCTTTCATTTTCTTCTCAATAGACTGCTTCAATTACCTCTAACACCTTACACAAACAAAAAGAATGGAACACAGTTTTACACATTGCGACAACTAATGGATTTCACGATGCGCATCTCACGAAACTCAAAACAAGAATGTTACATACTCTCTCATTACCACCCACATGAGTCTCCAATTACCACCCCTAAACATGGGTCATATTTACCTACTATAATCCCATGATACGTAAACTAACCATCTTTTTTAGAATACCAATCTCAAAATCACATTTCGTACCAACAGTGCCATCCATAACATTATACACATCTGACTCCACAATACCAATACAGTCATATATTGACATTTACCAACTGAAATGCCACAACGTAACCTCTCATATATAAGCCAAACCGTCCGCGAATAGAATTACGATTCAAGAACACATCAGTTACGTCACATTCAACAATCCTCAAACGGCGTATGTTCTCCATATTCTACATAGTGCGCACGAAAGTAACCCACGGAAACACTGCGACTATTACATTCCGCACACAAGGGAAAACGAATGAACACCTTGGAAAAATACTACATTCAGTTCTTTCAGCAACACACCGTGATTATTAACGAACAAACTCCCCAAAAAACTTATTTTCCAACTAATTTCTGACATACAACTGAATCACGCATGCGCGCAACTCCCTATCATCAGACCTAATCCCGGATACTTGACTTTAGTTGCAAGCGATTCACTGTGTAGATTATATTATCGCTCACCAATCTGGTACTTACTTTCATCAACTAGCGTTTAACCTTTCTCAATATTTCCATTGTGGCAATATCTAATAATGCATTAACATATATATATATATATATATATATATATATATATATATATCAATTTTATTACAGGATCATAATTCACCACATGTATCTTCTATGTATATAATTCAACTGAACAGTACTCCATACAATTTTTTAACTTCTAATATTTTATACTCATGGATATTTTACTATTTATTTCGTGAGTTTCAACGGAAAATTATGACTTTTAACTGTGGATTGATTTCAACACATTGTAACTGCATTAGTATTCTTGTTCTGATCTGAAGATGGTCACATGAGGGGCCGAAACATGTCTGTGATTACTGCGTAATAAAATTACATTCATAAATCCAACTGCATTTGTTGGTTCCAGTGAAAAAATTACACATCTTATCAGTGCACGGAACAATGAACATATTAAACTGGTCTAATATTTCTTTTCACAGCAGCCAGTTCTAGGCAACTGTCGCTACCAGGCACATGGGTGCAGAAAAGTGGGTCTGGAACACAACACGCTTCAGGAGCACGAGAAGATATGCTCGTACCAGACTGTAGAATGTTACAATAAGTGCAGGTGGCGGAACTATCTCAGACACCTTGCCACACACTTACGTGAGGTAAAACCTGTCCGCAAGTATGTAATATAAATAATCTTAATATTATGCATTTTCCGTATAGGTGTTTTGATATTTATTAAAATCCAAATAAATAAGCATATTTCAAGTTAAACATTCTACTCGTTATACATACCGCTTCCAACACGCTTCTGTTCGTTTCGAACCATTCTCAGGGACAGAAAGTACAAAGGAAATAAGTAAAGTGTACAACTACATTAGAAAATGTTATATATGTTATTCTTTATACGCCAAGAATAGCGGCATTAAATACTGTTTCGGTTCAACATTTATACATGTGTGCACATAAGTAAGTAGTTGAAAAAAAAATAATAAAATGATTCAAGGTTTTCCACGAAAGTAAGTTTGTTTGATATAATTATATGTGAAAGATATTCATATATTTCCATCACATAAACCTGTAAAATTTCTTAAGAGAAAGTACAAGCTATATTTTGTTTCTGCAATACGTTCACAATATCTCACTTAACCAATTTAGAGTACGTTTTAACCAAACTAAAGAGCAACAAAAATTAATTACACTAGACATAAAAGTTCTGCTTGTAAACATGCCGATCAATGAAGTTTTACATATAACTGAAATATTATTAAATTTTCATAACAATGAAGCAACTCAAAAAAAACTGGTATTATTATTAGGCTCAGTACTGAACCTAAACTATTTTCGCAGATCTTTGAAAGTTATAGGTACCGCCCTCCCATTTCGGGTCTAGCAGCAGAAATATTCCTTCAAAATTATGTTAATGTAATAGTTAAAGAAATTATCGAAACTAAGAATACTTTACAAAAAGCATGTCGGTGACAACTTAATAATTTTGAATATACGAAAATAAATGCAAATCACATAAGTAATAAAATGAATAATTTACACCGTGACTTCAAATTAAAACGTATGAATGGTGATCAACAATGTGTAAAATATTTTGCACCTTCTAATAATTAGTAAAAATATTTTGGAAATTTACATATATATAGAAAACCCACTGCTACTGATATTAAATTAATTTATATTATAATCACCCTATGGAGAATAAAGTAGAATCATATAGATATATTATAAACGGAATTTATCAATTTCTCACACAATTACAAAATAAATAAGCGAAAACGAAAACAATGATGCAAACAAGGCCATTAGCGTAATAAGAACTAAATGTGACAAAGAACCAAAAGTATCAGTTCCCAAAATCCGATAAATACGAACCACAACCACTAAACACATGGTCTACCGTTAATTACCACAATTCTCAAATTATGAAGAACGCAAGCGTATTAGGAACACTAATATTAGAAGTGTTTTTCGATGTCTAACCTCAATAGGTAGTCGGTCGGTGGCAGTGTGGTCTAAGGCTTATGTCTGCGGCCTCTCAATTGCTGCGATGGCGGCGTAGAACCCCATTGACAGTATGAATATTCATTTTACTGTTGTCACTTTTAATTAATTATTTACTTGTACAGATATATTAATGGTGAAAAAGTCTATATTTAATACCGCCATACTTTTTATATAAAGAAACATACGTATTACGATATCTAACATGATTGTGCACTTACGTACGTTTCGTTGTATTTTAGTCGAAGAGAAACTTGTTGGAGATAGTATAATAAAAACAGTAAACTGTGTCTTTAGTTGGATTTTAATACGTAGCAGTATCAATAATTTTGGGAGGTATTAATTTTATAGCACTACTACAGATGAATAAATCCATGAAGACTGCATAGATGCGATATTATGTCAAAATCCTTTCAGTTGTTACGAAAATGAACTATGCTGATAGAGATGTTAGTTGTTATATACGAAGTGAAACTAAATTCGCGCATTAGCTCTCGAAAATACTGTACCACCACGTCTTAAGATGTTCAGTGTGGTGGTACACGTCGCCTTCAACTGTCTGAACGGACTAATCTTCAGTGCTCTTTGTCAGATGATAAAGCACAATGCTACTTTTCTCAACATACACACAGTACAACAGGGTCAATTCATGATCAAACGACTAACGAATGCACAAGTGACGAAGCCCCGCTGTTATATTCTCAAGCAGCTACTTCATGCATGGGAACACGCGTTACTTAATCCACGTCCGCTTCATCTAGATGCTTCGAAACCTGCAGCCAGCGTCTTCACGAGACATGAAATTTAACACCTAAGGCACTCGTGAATGCTTGTCGCCCACGGGTTCTGTGCACACCAATCAAATGCAGCTATGGAATGAGAGCGATGGATAAACTGCCGCGGTATCGCATCAGATATTGGACTCGGGCAGGGTCCTGGAATTAATTTATTACGATCTACTGCATCCATTTCCGTCCAGGCGATCGACCTCTGCGGCTGCAGTTCTACGAATGACTACGCTATAAACAGTCTGTGGATAATCTCTCTTGACACAACATTCTGTGGGCAGGTGTCCACTGGCTGACACTGTTGCGGGTCGCCATATATTACAAGATAGAATAACTTCTCTGCTACAACTTAATTCCCCGCGCCTCTAATTGCGAGGCAAATTTGTGGTTACAACGTTACGGAGCTACAGCAGTTGGTTGTTACACTACGGAGCTACAGCAATTTGTGGTTACAACGGTACGGAGCTACAGCAGTTTGTTGTTACGTTACGGGGCTACAGCAGTTGGTTGTTACACTACGGAGCTACAGCAATTTGTGGTTACAACGGTACAGAGCTACAGCAGTTGTTACGTTACGGAGCTACAGGAATTTGTGGTTACAACGGTACAGAGCTACAGCAGTTGTTACGTTACGGAGCTACAGGAATTTGTGGTTACCACATTTCGGAGCTACAACATATGGTAGGTGATCATTGGATACAACATATCCAGGAAGGTTAATTTAAGGTGAAGAGCCAATTTTACAGACTCCTGGCTCTTCGAATCCAAATCCGATAGATTTCTTCCTGTGGAGACTTCATGCAGTCCACTGGCGGAGTCAGATATTTTGTAACGGACGGGCCAGTGGTGAGACAATATATGTTCGGGGTGGGTTAAGATGTTTTTAAGAAAACGTACAAAGTCTTTGAAACCATCAATGCCTGCCTCGGTGCAGTGTATAGATATTTAATTTTTCATTTGCTGCCCGTTTCTGTACACCTTACGGATGTGAAAGGATTTCAGGGTAGCACAAACCCCTCCGTACTGACCGGTACCTGGAATTTAAACCCCAGCGCCACTGAAGGTTTAACCAATCATGAAAAACAAAGGTAGGCCTAATTCCGAAATGTGAAAATATGAAAAATATCAAATATTTTTACTTTATTTAGTCTTTTAGCTATACGTAATGAATAATCAAAATTCTCGTTAATCGGATAGATGGACGGACAGACATGGCTAAGCTCAACGGTGCATTCTGCAACTTTTTGTTGAGATATCCCTTAAAAAATAACGTTTAGTCGCACCTGACTGTTATAGAAAATTTCTTGTAATTTGATGCTTAGAATAGAACTTATCTACTACGGTATCTAAATCCAGCTGTTTCACAAATTCCTTTTCCAAAGCTACTAGAGGGAGGCGGCTAAGTCATTCATTGGCCATGTTGCTTCTCATGTAGTTCTTCAGGCGGCACCGAAGACGGGGAAACTGCCTAGCACACGCTGCGCCTGCAGCTGCAATTACTGCCAGTTGTGACGTTCATTAGTACTGTCAGATACTCTCTTGTACCTACCCTCTAGCTGAGACAGTTTTTTTTTATTTCCCCACAGATTTTGCTCCTCACACATTTAATCAACACTGGTGAAAATTTTAACTCTTACTTCAACATATCCCGCATCACATGATTAGTGCCGTGCCGAACGATAACGAGGCAGCATATGGGGGGAGGGGGGGGGGGAGAGAGCACTTGCCGCTGTGTTGCCACCCGCCAGCACCTCGAAATGCGTCCCGGTTTCTATGAAGGGTCTTTCATATTCACAGACTATTCCATCAATCACCGGAATAGTGTACTTTATTGCAAGAATATTCCTATGAAAATACTGCTGTTCACTATTTATAGCCTCACTGCCACAGTATATTGCGCTTCGTGAGATAGTAGATGATTCTTTAGACCGTAATGCCCTTGTTTCACCACTGTACTTTCAGTGTAAAGTTTCTCGAAGAAAATCTGATATTATTATTATTGAAAATGGAGATTGATAAACTAATAGAAGGTGCAGCTATAGTGAGATTCATCAAAGCACAAAGAATCAAATGGCTGGGGCATATTTAAGGAATGGACCAAGCAAGACCAACTAGGAAGCTATTAGAATGGAAACTCATGGCAACCAGACCAGTAGGAAGACCAAGACAACGATGGCAAGAGGATGTTATGGATGATCTAAAAAAGCTGAAAGTTAAAAACTGGAAGGAAATAGCTAAGGACAGAAGAACCTGGAGAGACTTGGCTGAGAAGGCGAAAATCCACAAAGGGTTGTAGTGCCAAATGATGATGATTTTTACTGAAAAACACTGCCACAAGTCAGGCCTATAATCCACACGTTTGTTGTGTGGCATTCTTTTGAATGGAGGTCATCAAACACGAGTCTTTACTCCTTCAGCAATTTACGAAAAATGGGATGATGATTCCGACACTTTACTTTTGTCACTAGGGTTGATGGAAATGTATTCTTCACTGCAGTGACAGTTGTGTTCCGACATGACCACCGAGTACCACTTAAACGTGGTAAGCCACTCTTACGTATGCACAGGTTCTCCGATATTGCCATGACGACAGGGTGCGACTCTGAGCCACTGACGAACACACAAAGAAGTTTTTAAGACTGCGAAGAAGTTTCTTGCTGGTTTTATAGATTTTTAAACATCAAAAGCTGCGAAATTCAAGCTGTGTTTCATAAAATCGACATACGCAGCTTGAGGGACTTATTTTAAGGGAAGACCTCTATCCCACAGCAGTCTCCGCCCATTTCACTAAGGCTACCGTAAGCTTCAGCGAAATCGAGTAAGCGTACCTTGACATTAGAAAAGAGTGAATTCGCGCCTATACTTTTCGCTATATTAAGTCATGAAAACCTTACAGTATCATGGATATTTGTTCAGACACAGCAGTTGCATAATTGAAGGGGGGAGGGGGGCTGCGACCACCCCGGGCAGCACATTTTTAAAAGGCGGGAAAATAAAGAATATTTTAATTTTTTACGTTCAAGTGTTTTTAATTATTTAGCCTGAGAAAGGAAATGAAAATGCGATCCAAGTCAGTGCGCGTAGTTCTAGTCAGATAATTTAAATACTGCACTAAGTGCACACAGTCTCCACAGATCCACGTTCAACCCATCAGCAACCGTATTATAATTATATTCACTCAGAAAGAGCAAAATCACCGTACATACGATTTCCGGAGTGACTGGCGCCCGATTTCCACTATGCATACGCTTGTGGCCCGCTCACAGTCATAGAGAATATTCTTTGTCCATATTTAAATTCGTCTGTTCGTGACCGTCCCGTGCCTTGAACGTGATCGATAGTGGGGACACACCTATTCAAACAGAACGACGAATATTTGGCTGATTCTTAAACGAACTTCACTGTCCGTAGAGAGTGAATCGGATCTTACTGTACTTCTATGACAGTACGAACAAGGTCAATGCATACAGTATCACAGGCCTGCAGCTCGCTTCCGATCTTTCGCATGCTATGGAGTTACGCTGGTGCTGAGCGTATAGCCCACTGTAGCTCAGTTCCACGTGCATACAATCAGCGGAATCAAGTTTAACCTGGCACTGAACCTGATCCATCCTCTGCTGAAAATGGCACGGAAGAGAATCAACATGTCAGATTTACGAAGAGTCTTGATACTGTTGAAATTTCTCAGCTATGGCTTTTGTTCGTCACTTTGGAAGCGTTTCTTCCCTTCATAAAAGATGAGGGATATGAAAAAAAGTAGTGTCCATTTTAAGAAATGGCTAGAGAAGAGGACGAAGGCTACAGCAAGTTCCCAGGTGTCTAAGGCAGCTTTCAATACGGCAATGATCATTCAGCATGTGCAGATATTCCAGAAAGTCAGGAAAGTGCATTTGCATTTTCAGCTAATCTGGATGGAATATCACTGTCACTCAAGACCAAGAACATGAATCAGTAACTCAGTGATTGATAACATTGTGACAAGCGTGATTTATTTTCTTGGTCTTGAGAAACAATGATTTTCCCTTCAGATTTTCTGGAAATGCCAATACGTTTTCATGATTTTCTGGATTTTCTGTACTTGCGTAATGATTATTGCCGTACAGAAAACTGTCCTAAACACCTGGAAACTTGCTGCAGCCTTCATCCTCTTCTCTCTCAATGCATTACATGGCCACCGCTTGTTTCCAGATGATGACGATCTGGAACAGTTAAATCCGGATGGTCCCCAGGTAATTGTTGTCTGAATGTACTGTTGTAGACAACAGCAACATTGAAAACGTCACCTCAGGTCATCTCCAATTAATAGAAACAAAGATGACAAAGTGCATGCTCTGATGAGTGACGACAGTGCATACTGAGGTAATAACATTAGAAATAACCAAAGCCGGCCCGAGAGATGTAGGCGCTCCGGTCAGCTTAACAATTTGGCGATCCGGGCAGGCCAATAATGTGGCGTCCCTTCAAACCGATATTCTTTAATATTTTTCGGCCTAGGATAGGGCTGGCGAAACTCTTTCAGGGTACGTGACCAAATCGCGAATCATTTTTAGAGAAACTATTGCGCGTGTCGAAATCCGAGAATTTTTTATGGCACCGCAGCCCTTAATGGGCCAGGGCCTCCTCATTAACAAGGCTTCAAAATCACACACAGTTAGGCACACTATATTCGGTAGGACTCCTCTGGACGAGTGATCAGCCCTTCGCAGAGACCTCTACCTAATAACACACAACACTCAACTGAGAAAGATGTCCATGCCCCCGCGCGAGGTTCGAACCCGCAATTCCAGCAAGACTTAGACCGTGCGGCCAGTGGGATCGTCTGGAAAACTGGATATATTAGCACTATATTTCCGATTATTCCAGTGAGGCCTTAGCTCTTTTTATGAGTTCGATCCCCAGGCAGCTGCCTGGCTTGCCTGCCTCTTAGTTCGGTCCTCCAAATAACAAGGACAGTGAACAGGATGGAACGAGTCATGAGGACTGCAGGGGTCAGGCATACGACAAACAAGCCACAATGGCTGGTGTTCATATCGGTGTTCAAATGTGAGTTTCATATCATAATGCATTGGAAATCTTTGTTTACCCGCCACAGTCACTCTCTCAGTTTGAGTGATTTTCATGCTGCTCAAGGCATTTTTGACCATCGAACGACTCTCTCACTACATTTCTTGTCATATTCACGACTGGAGTGTACTAAACGACTTTGTGACACTCGCCTGAGAGGTTTCATACGCGTGAGGATGCAGCTCTAATTCTCAGTGCACTGAAATATTCGTATTTGTAGCTCCTTCTGTACTTCTGGTCTAATGTCCTCTCCACTACTGATCGAATTCAGAAGTTTCATAACGTCAATTGACAACTGCTCCATAGCAAATTCCGGTGCTGAAGACCGATGCAAAGCGTGGGATTTAACAGCGAACAGGCGGATTTAACAAGGAAGTCTTTTCGTGGTGAGAATGAAACTGATGATGAAATGAACACTCTGAGAGAACTGCTCCATTCGCTAAAACATTTTCTGTGAAAAATTGGAGTTGGAACTTACAACCGCTTTTGACGCATGCGATAGCTTTGGTTGCCTTTGCAGTGCTGAATCTTTGGTAATTTAAATCTTCAGAATCATAAACTCCGAAATAAACGCACAAATCTGACACAGTTGTATTCAAAGTTTTAAATAACTGGAAATTAGGGCTACAAAGACACGATCATTGCCATATTGAGAGCAAAACGGAATGGCGGGAAGAAAACTGGACTTTTCGTCAACAGCACTCAAGGCATGAAAGGAGGTGGTCACAGTTCTCTTCGTTCTGTTAACTCTACCAGTTTGAATAGCGTAATGTCAAATTTCTTTTAGCGAAATAAAACTTATTAAATTTTGTATCCAGTAGGCAATATAACAAGACAGCCATTTCAGTCACTTGAGACTGAAATAGTTTTTCCAAAGATTTCAGCAATCTGTAGCCATTAAGGCAAGAAGAATTAAGTTTTGAGTTGACATAGGTCATATACGAGAAATGATTTTTCACCCATTAAAATATTTCATGTAAGTACTGTGATTATATTAAATTAGAATTGTTGTTAGGTGCGGCCACTGTCAATACTCAGCCCCGGCGCCAAAAACGTAGCTACGCCACTGTCTCTAGCCTATTTATTCCGAATCGTCAAAGCCAATGCTAAGAAGAGAGCTTATCCTAATTTAAACTTAAGGGCAGCTAATGATACTTCCACAAGAATTCGTATTATCCTCTTCTGAATTGTACAATGGATGCATTTTAGGTTTCCAGAGCCAAGAAGTCTTATTCTTAATTAAACATCACTTGTTGCTACAAGATTTAGAATTTGTAGCAAATTACTTCTATTGTCACTGGAAGTCGTTGAGAGAAATTCGGCATAGCAGCCTTTTTTAATATATCCGCTACCTTCGCGTCTACTTCGATTTTTGTGACGTCTGCAGTATGAGCTGCCATTATACGCACGGTGTCAGACTTTCTATCCCCTGATCCTTGCATCTACTGGTACGATTCCCAAGCAGTCATACGTATGTTGTGTGACACCATGTTTCTATATTTCTTGACACCAGAGAATTTTTCTATAGCTCCTTTCCAGTTTATTAACCGGTAATTACAACATTAAAATGTTTTGACACTTCGGTACAGTTGTCCTGCTCGCACTACACAATAAACAAAATACCATATCAGTTGCAGTACTCCATTCTACCAAATAGTAAAGTCTGAACCACAACGGCTAAAAATTTCTATTTGCATTCCCAAATTTTCGGACACGAAATTTTTGTAAGGTTTTTGTGTTGATCTACACGTGACATGTATGGATATATCACGCGGCCTTGTAAAACAAATAATGGCTGTTCCATCTCAATTCTGTCGCGTTAATTGAAGGAAAAGGGATATCACTATCGGTTTCATTTTCAAACACATCTCATTGTCCCATGTTAGCTATAGCAGTGTCGAAAACTATTAAACTAGTTATGTTCACTGACATCAACATATACGAGTATCTGTTTACTTTTCTCCTCACTTGTAAACAATTCAGTTGCTTTTGGTATTTATTCCAAGTCGCCTTTCGGAAAATAATCACTCTCATAGCCATCTTTCGTAAATCAGATAATCACGTGGCACTACAGACAGCGCGCGCGCGCGCGCGCGCGCGCACACATACACACAATATTCACAGTCAGAATAAGGAATGCAATTTTATGCGACTGAGAGCTCTCCATCAGCAACGGTTTATAAAATAGTAACTGTAGGCCAAAGAGGGTCAATACAGACAATATTGCATGTTGCATGAAAAGCCGTGCGCTGCTTCAGTGTCGCAAAGTGTGGAACTACGAAACAAACTGAATTGTATACGGAAAGAAATAACATGTACTAGCAGCGGGCGATGACTTTGCGTACGTCTCGTGGAAATAGAGGGACATGCCCTCATCAGTTCTGAATATTTAAGTAAGTTTACCTGGAGAGAGTAATTAGAATCTGACTTCCTTAAGTAGAACATCCGGTCCTGATATACACAGAGTAAACTGGAAATTAAGGACAGTCAATATCAATTACTTTTGATGGTTTCTTATTTTATAGTTTATTGCGACACTTTTCGGCTTCTTTAAACGTTTTCTCCAAATATTTAATACCGCTTGAACTGAAATAAATTTTTAATTCCAGAGTTTCCCCTTCGAGATCCATTTAGCATAGGCGATGCGAACATTTCACAACTGAAGTAATGGATCTTAATAATATTTGTATATTTTATATCGTCATTGTACTTAATTTCGGCCCCCAAAATATCTAATCACTGTAAATGTTGAGATCTCCACTGCACGAAAAAGAAATGTTTAAATGCGGCGTGTGAGATAATCTTTCTTGAGCCTGATTATGGCTTTTTAAAGAAGCCGAAACGTGTTACAATAAGCTGTACAGTAAGATACCATCCAGCAGAGTTTTGATTTACTGCACGTTATTAGAGTCTCAACAACAAATCGTGTACTGTGCCGTCGAACACAATTATCTTTCATTTAGAGATAGCCACATGTTTCGGTCGTGAACGACCATCATTGGGACATCAGCGCAATATATAAAATAAGGTAAAAGGTAATACATAATTTATGCATTGGCTAAAAAACCACTATAACAGAGACAATAAGGTTAAATAGATTACGTTGGTTTGGGCACGTGCAGAGAATGGAAGAAAATATAATTCCCAAAAAAGTATTATATGTGAATTTGGAAACGGCGAGGCTTAGAGGTAAACCAGGAAATAGATGGCAAGATGAAGTGAGGGAGGATGGAAGACTAGCCGGTGGAAAAGAATGGAAGGAAAGGGTATATAACAGAGAAGAATAGAAGAAGCTCCGGAGAACGGCAAGGAATCTTCGCATTCTGCCTATGCTAATGGAATGCATGAATGAAAATGCAATACATATTTATTCACTATGTTGTGAATAGGGGTTTATATCTTGCATTAACCTTGTTTTAAATACTGTATTAATGGCCCAATGATGGTCGTTCAAGACCGAAACGTGTAGTTGTTTCTAAATAAAGGTAGTTGCGTTTGACGACATAGTACATGATTTGTTATTGAGTGCTTCACCAACTAAACGGGATGTACTGCATTCAGTTAGTAGAGTCTGACTGCTACCGCCTATTGCAGCCTGCTTTCTGTCACGCAGGGATGTTTCTTACCGAAGCAGGAAGACTTGGAAGTATTTAATTTTACAGCTATATTTTCCTCAGAACGGTTAACACAACAATTTACTGTAAAGGTCTGACAGTGTTTAAGGATGTATGCATACCAAATTATCATACAGCAGTATTTTCAGAATGAGACAGTCGCCGAAGATATGTTCTTGAGTCGCACTACGCGTGAACCACCGTTACAGCCTATCAAGTCAAATTTTGCCAGGGTAACACACTGGGTGGGCCAGTCCACCCAGTGTGTTACCCTGGCACCAACACCAATCCAGTTCTCGCCAGGACTATCCGAGGTCTCGGGGCCAGACTTCAGGCAGCTCTGACAGCGGTCGATGCCAACGTATTAAAGGCTTATTTGAGAGAATGACGTGAGGCGCACTGCCATCTGCCTTGAAATGGCAGGAGAGCGCTTCGAATTCCTGTTCTAACTACGAGGTTGCCATGCTTTCCTCTCTGGCACCTTGCACCTTGAGGGAGTGTCTCGACAACTAAACGTCTCAGAACGTACTTTACGCAACATTTTTATTGTCTACGTAAGGAGGAATAAAACTACGGAGATGTATGTCAATTAATTTAATATGTTCTCAATTCATGCAGTTTTTGCAAAGAACATAGGAGGTAAGAGCCACATACTCAGATCAACCTGTGCGTTATATAGATAAATAATCTAGTCTTCCGGCAAGCATGTTTGTTTAAGTGTTAAAATTATTATGGTGTTTGTTGTTCAGTCTTATTGGAAATTCGCACACATTGGTCAAGTACGGAGACACGATAACTCACACACGTATTGTCCCGTAATGTAGTGTGTGGTAAGAACTCATAAGGGCGACAAAATGATGTCACCTTGACGAAGTATACTGTCTGCTGTACAGGTGCACAGGCATGACATCAAGAACAGCTCTGAAGCCAGCCACATAGTCCCACTGCACGAAGTGAGGGCACTGCAGAAGATGTCGTTCTTGCAGGAGGTCAAGCGCAGGATGTTTGTCATTACAGTCCACTGCCACGGACACTTGCTCTATGCTACAGTACAGGTGAGATCATGCAACACTGTCTGATATTGAAGCCTGTGACACAATGTTAAATTACTTTTCTGTCCAGTAACCTCCCGATATTTGTTCCGGGACAGCGTATTCGGTATAGCGACTCGCTACGGGCTGGACTGTCCGGGGATCAAATCCCGGTGGCAGTAAGATTTTCCGCACCCATCCAGACCGGCCCTGGGGCCCACCCAGCCTCATATAGAACGGGTACTGGGTCATTCCCAGGGTAAAGCGGCCAGGGCGTCGCGTTAACCACCCACTCCCATCTAGCGCCAAGATTAAAGAAAGAGTGGCCGTCGTGGTCTGTTCTAGGGCTGACTTTATCTTTCCCGATATGAAAAAGGCATTCTTTTTGTCTGAAAGTTCTCCGGCTTCTTCACATATGTTCTTTTGATAAAAGTATAATTTAAGATGGAGATGAGTACGGAGGTTTGTTGCAATAATACTGGCATGGAAAGGCAAAATACATTGACAGAGAACAGTCCAGTGCCACCTTGTTCACCACAGTTCTCACATGGGTAAACCTGGAAATGGATCCAGGCCTCCGGTGTAAGAGGCTGGAAATTAACCGCGTAAGTTATTTGAAACCTGCACTTCGTGCAAACAATATTTAAAATTAAAGTAGCCACCTTTTTCTGAACAAGCTGTGTCAATCGGTTAATGCCGTGTAGGCAAGTCGTCAGGAGTTTATTGCTACAGTCACTCAAACAACTTAAAGTACACTGTGTGGGTGCAATACTGAGATTACTGACATTAAACAAAATGACTTATGTAGTTATGATTGTGTTCTCAAACATGAAGTGAACTGGAAGCCTTCACAGGGCCTTGTGCGGTTTGCTTGGATTTTGACAACTTGCAATTAAATAAACTTTTTCACATTCCTTACACACAATTGTATCAACAAGTACCAGACGTGATTTCAGGCTTCCGCCGCAAAGTAGATGAGCAATGCGCTCTTCTGGGTTATAACGCAGCGAGTAGTGGTAATTTATCACCGACGTTTCAGGGCAACTTATAGGCCCCATATTTAGGGGTCAAGAATCCCTCAATAATGCAGGATTCTTGAACACTGAAGATGGGACCGATAAAGTCGATGATAAATTACCACTACTCGTTGCGTAATAACCCAGAAGAGTGCAGGGCTCAACAGAGTAACAGTTCTGAATATGACTATTAAAGTCACTTGCTATGAACCAGTTGCCGGCAGGGACAGGGTAAGAACAGGAATATTTGGATGTAAAAGTAATGGGAAACTTGTTAGCCGTTAGTTTGTATTCATTATCCAACAATGTTAGTCTTTAAATCACAGATATTGGACTGGGTATGTAGCACGAATGGAAGAGCTGGAGAGTTATATTTGTGGCGAAATCTCATAAAAGAAAAAGGGAGAATAATTTTAATTCGTGCTGACATATCACAACAGTCCGTAACAGGTCGACTGATAAACATTACCGTCTGCTGCTGTGACGAATGCAGTTTGATAGAAACTTACCCCGACGGTGGAGTTAGCAGAGTGTTCTAAACACTCGGTATATTTCTACCAACCCTACACGGCGTTAGATTCCATACTACATTAATCTTCAGAAGCTGACCTCTTATGGATTTGTGTGAGACAGTAGTACAGTTTAGTGACCTTATGGTGGCAGAAATGAATACGTGGCTTTTAACGTGTACATTCTGTTTTGTTGATACAACCATATTTTTGTGGCAGTCTGTACCATCCTGGAAGCAGGACAAAGTGTCACTGGTCAAGGCGTCTCTGGAGGTTGTGGGCCAAGACGGTCGTCCTCACTCCTGGCGAGGCAAAGTACGGCCAGTATATGAGTCCCTGTCGACCCTGTGGGCCACTGACCAGTGTCTCATCATGGATCCTGCAGCAATTGGAGTATTCGCAGGTGCTAACATCATCCTCCACACTAAGATTACAGTGTACGTCCCGGGAGAGAAGTAACTCCCACAGGGGCAATAAAAATACGTGTTCAGGTTGATTTCGCGCATGTCTTATGCAAGGTCGGCTCAAAGTTCCTTGTTAACCTAGGCGAAGCTTAGGCTTACCGGTCCGTACTGTTCTACCACTGCCCAATTACAATACAACATGTTAGTAACACTACACATAAAATTTCTTATCAGTTTAATAATCTGCAGATATCAAATTACTATAATCATTCTTCTTGCCTCTTTCCGCCCACTATTTTGGCCTAATGGATTAAGCTGGCCCTGATCTTACTATAAAAATCGGACTTTTCTTTCAGTAATGGCCACTGAAAGCCCTAATGTTTTGCTGTGATATTAGACAGAGTTATTTCTTTTCTAACTTAATTGCTGGTATGTGATTTGGGTTTCTCACAGTGCTGAGTGTAAAGTTTGTGTTCTTCTGGGATGCGATGTCGGGTAGTCTGATAGGCAGGTACCAATTTTTCGAAGAAATGAATGAATACTTCCAGGTCTCTCAAAGTATTGCTTAAAGCAGAAAGGTATTCAGAAACACTGGACGCCATCAATCAAAGAAAATACATCACATCACAGAAGATCATGTCCTTGGTGCATATTCATACTAAACCACTACATAATTACACTGTTACGTTTCTAAAGAACTGCACAAGGAACTAAGTAATTATTTCACACAGTTCGGAACGTAACGATAGTAATAATAATAATAATAAGAATGATAATAATTAATCATTCATACATTTCATCATGATATAAACAGACAAAATATTTATATTGATAAAGGACATTTAACTTTTTTCTTTTTTTATGATTAGTCGACTTCGATTTGTGTTCTGATTAATACAACAGACAGTCCAAAAGATCATTTGGACGTTATTCCGCTTGAGGTCAAAATATAGCCTCAGAAATTTATATTTATCAAAGCGGACAAATTTGGTAACTGAACTTGGAAAAGTAATTTAAAAGAAATCCAGACATGGAGAGCAAGCTGTTTACTGCTTTTGAAAATATTAAAATTGTGGAATTACCTTTAATGACTAAGACAGGTTTTGAATGAGTTGATTTAATAACATTAATAGTAATAAGTGAATTGATCTGTAACACATTTGTCATGAAAAATGTGTTTGGCCATGTTGCCTTTTCAAATGTTATCAGGTTTCAAACTCATACACAAGAAATATTCACACAGTTGTTCAGAGTGTTTTGAATCGCCCTGTATGTATGGGTGGGAAAGAAGAAAGTAATATTTGTTACCTGTGTTGAAGCTTTGAATTTCATTATTTTTGTTCCTATTTTCATTTCATGTATATGCAAAGAAGAGCTACAAACATTTTCATACATTGTGCTCATTTAATTCCAGTGTTTCTATAAAGACTACACAATAAATACATTTCAAATAAAAAATACTTATTTTAATATTTTCCATATTCCTTGCATTAATTAGATTTGTAAAATGTAGAAACAACCAACAAATGCACTATAATTGTATGATGTGGTTTTATTCATCATTCATCATTATAATACTAGAAATATTAAAAATATATTGAGCTGCACACCACACAGACTACACGTCACCTGTACTCTGGGTTAGAACTCACCACTTCACAATCAACTAATAATTTTAAATTCCACCATTTCATAATTAGTCAATTTTATCCTATATTATAGTACAGTGTTACTCAGCAATAAAATTATATATTCTTTATAAAATATTGTTATAAAATTAAATATTTTTAATATTCTGGAGTGACTGTGAAACATTTAACTACAAGTGTATTCTTGTATCATCACCCTGAAGATGGCCGGAGTACTGGCCGAAATATACTGGTGAAAATATTATAAATAAGAATACACCATAAAATTAAAGTGCATATTTTGCTTCTTTATACATTTTACAAAAGAAATTCTTAGCTTTACACCAGCGTGATAAAGGGGGAGGGGAATGGAGGTAAAGTTCCACGCCTTCCTCACTTTCCAACTAGCTGTTAGTAGCAGTAAGTCAGTTCAACCTCTGAACAATTTAATTAAATTAAGAGGGCCTCTCTTACCATAGTGGGGCTCAGTGTGTGTCACTGTCATTATATTTGGTCTTGTTAATATACATAATTACAGGTAGGAAACGTTCTTCCACAAAGCAGCCATTTCAACCGCTCCCTTGTGCTAGAATCTGCCTGGTGCTCAATTAGTAGCTGTACACAATTATTTTATTATGTTGTACAAATCTCTTGCAATATTATGGATCCTGCTTTCAAACCTGGCACATCAGAATGGCAGTGTGTGACAATACTTCTGGCACAAAAACTGCCTTGAATACCTTTCTTTCTGTTACAAATTGATTTTGGGTATTGGTAGAAAAGTTTTATAAAAGATCCTATTGTCTTTGCAAGTTTATTCATCTCTCCTTTTGTTAAACTAGAGAATCACAGAACGAATTTTTATAAAATTTTTATTGGAGACATTGCTGAACCTTGTGAATGAAAGATGGTTAGAACTGCACAGAAATAGGGAAGTTTCACACAAAGTTGGCGTGTCTTAGTTGAATTACTTTTTAGCGTTCTAACGAAATCTCACCAATGCCATGAAAGAGAGTCCTTATACAGAAGCTGATGGTCGCTCAGCTACATGATAAATTTTATTTTTGGAAACCAAAATTTATTACGTTCACAAGAAACCATGTCTGACCCCCACAAATGTAACTTCCAAGTGCTCCCATTGTTAAATAAATTTCCCATCACAATTTAGTGAGAATTTATTCTTACACCTACCTATGCTTCATGGAATTTGTTAATGTGAAGGTAGGACAGTTGAACGTAGTTGGAACTGAGTGACTATTGTTAGAAATATTTCGGTTGGCCTATGGCCATGTGTCAGCAGTATTGATCACCACCGTTGAAGTCTGCACTACCGCCTTCTAAGGCACGTGCAAGGAACTACGTGTTGCTGGGTTTATTTGTGTGATGCTGCCATCTATTATTAATTACTGGAATTTAGACAAAATCGCAATGTTCCAACGATTTGGTTTCAGCAGCGATTTAGGAAGCGTAAACCTCGCACAACCCCCTATCCATCCACACACTCACCCAAACACAAGCATTCCAAAAAAGCAATTTGAGGGTACTTTCCAGTCCAGCCCTTCTCGATATCAGCACGAACACTGGGAGTACTGGTGTAATGTTACTGACAGGAAGAAGCAGGAGTGCCGTAGAAAAACCTTTTACACTAGTAACTTGTCCACCACAAATTTCGCACGAACTGGTCCTGTATTTCCAATCGCAAAGTATGTCTAAAAATTCAGATTAAAAACTAACGGAGACCGGTCTCTCAAGCGTGCTTATAGAAATAATCACTGTTGAGTGTGAAAATCGTGCGAAATATAAATATATTGCATGTGCAAAGTGTAGAGTCGAACGTTACAATCGGTGGTACAAATGGTTACCCTTGTGGTATACAGGATTAAAGGTGCTCATTTTGAAGGAGGTTTTTTAAAAACATATATATCAGGACAACTATAGATTCTAAACTAGCTTTATTGCATAACAAATTGCTCTGATGGTTTTTGGGAGTCAAAAACGTCAGGGCAATATGCTTGGTAGCAAGCCATAAACATACTACATACTTTAGGGTAGAATAAGTATTTCCAAACGCATCTTTTGAAATTTTGAAATCACTTTTTTGACTCTTGTTTGTCGTTATGATGGTGTCAACAGCCAAGAGTATAGGTCTTCAAATTTTAGTTGTAACATGACTAGTATATAATGAGTTCGAACTTATTATAACAAAGCAGACGTGAGTTCGGAAGAAGCAATTTGCGAAATTTTCCCATCGGAAATCAACAAATCCGTCCAGAATAACCGGTTGAACCTGCGACCTTCCGAATACGAAGCATGAGTGCCAACCAACCAGGACAATATATGACGAAGGCTTGGTAGCTTTGAACCTAACTTTCTAGCTGCACAATTGCTCCTTGTAATTCCAAGCAATTTCAAAATATGCCATAGCACATCTCTATTTGTGTGCTCCAATACATACTGTATATATTTTACTCATTTAATTAAATAGGCACACTAACAGTTCCCATGTATTTTGCACAAAAATTTGTCGACAAAATGACTGATGGTGTTCTACTCAGAAAGATCCAATTGCTTCCATGCTTCATCCTCTAACAGTGTCCGCACTATAGATGCATTGTTCTGTATCTGCGCTCATTAATTCATGTTTAAAAAATGATTGAAGATTTTTGTATCAAGACTCGATCTTCTATCACTTAAAGTTTCATCAATCACAAAACAATAACCAATTTTACGTGAAAGAACCAAAGGACAGAGCCTGAACGTTTGTGTGTATTCGGAATATTCCTATCGTGTTTCCACCCTTATACCAAAGATATGAAGAATAACTTAATACATAAGATTCATTTTTCACCCACATAATATGGCCTGTCATTTTGCAGCACTCGTTTCTTACAATTAGGGCTGCTTATTTAAATCATTCCACCATTTCAAATGCCTACATGGCTTCAACGTTTCGTGGTGGTGTGTATTTGCTGATACCACAGTCAGCTAGCATTGGTATGAGTAAATTGTCATGCGCATACAATTTAAACAGCAGAAATTACCCAGATGTACTCTGAAGTCTGCTGTACATAACATTCGGTACCTGCCCACAGACAACAGACTACTCGTCTGTCAGAACGACCAATCGTTAATACCATTTAGGGAAATAAACAGTACTTACTCTGTCATAATTAACAGAAAACCATCTCCATGGGAACGACTCATTCTTGAAAAGGTAATAAATACTCAGGTACTCCAGAAATTCCCGCATTTCTGGAGCCCACAAGTTCATTACCGTGTTCAGGAGCGCTATCATCTGCCAGATCAATCCATTCCATGCCCTCCCTAAAGGTTTCATTAATATCTGTTTCAATATTATTTTCCCATCCAAGACCAAGTCTTCCAAATGGCTTCTTCTACCACAAACGTGTATAAGCGCCCCCCCCCTCCGCCCCTCGTGTCACAGGACACGTCCAACTCACTGTCCGTGATTTGAGCTCCTGAACGGTGTTTATTATGAGAAGTATGCATCATGAAGCTCCTCACTGTGCCCCTTCCTCCAGTGCCCTGATGCCGCGCCTTTCTTAAGCCACTACGTCTTCTTCAGCACCCTACTTCGAACACCCTCAGCCTATCTTCCCTAAACGCCATCGACCAAACTTCACACCCATAAATTACAGTTTTGTATGCTTCTATCTTTATACGTTTCGAAAGCGAACTGGAAGACAAATGATACTGCATCTTGTTTTGGGTTCAATTTGCCCTCAACTTCTTCAAAAACACAATTTCGCTTTATTAGGTTTGTTTCCAAATACTCGAACTACGCCACGCATTCGAAGGTTTTATTACTTATCTTTATTTTGTGTTTTTCTCCTGCATTGTGTGTACTAGACATGAACATACGCTAGTTTTCTCAGTACTCTCTCCTATGCTAATCTCTTTACTACAGGCGAAAAAGTCTCCTGTGTTTTTCTTTATAGTATGTACTTGACATCATCGGCTATAGCAAAGGCTGATGTTAATCATTCAATTTAAACTCCTCCCTTTTTCTTTGATCTAATCGCATATTCTAAATCTAATTGGCAAGGGCAATGGAGACAAAGTGTCTGCTTGTTTCAGACCATTCTGAATAGCAACTGTGTCGGACGAACTTTTTACCATACGGAGTTCAGTACATGCTCTATCTAAACACATTTTATTAACCTAACTAATTCCGTAGATACGGCAAACTCAATGAGGATAGTTTACAGAACCTCCCTCCCAACTGAATCATAGGCTTTCTTGGAGTCTGTGCATAGCTGATGTTCTGCCTCACTGCAAGCCATTTCTCTCAGGTACTTGACAAATTAAAAATGTAGGACTGGTAGCTGATATCTTACGTCGAAATCCAATGATTATGCCCTATAATCTCTTCTGCATATACAGTTATATTTGCAAGAAATATTTCGGATGAAAGTTTGCATGTATTTGATAAAAGTCATATGCTACAGTATTTATTACAACCTGCTTTTTCAAGTTTCTTGACAAATAGGAACAGATTGATTCTATCCATTCTTCAGGCAATACCTCCTTCTTTAAACAAAATTAATATGTTTATGTATAAGTCTCAGGGTGTACTTCCCTATTTCCTGCTTGAATTAATTCTGCTTGAATTTTATAAAAAAGGGAGATGTATATCTTTTCAGCTTGTCAATAGACATCTCAGAATCAAAGGTTGCAGTCTGAGGGTCAAGCGGCTCAGCTGTGTGTATTTCAGTCTGCCTAACATCATTAACCCCACGTAGGGGAAAGTCGCCTATTAAGGGGGGGGGGTCTTTAAAAACTGCTATTAAACTTAGGAAAAAGTCGTAAAACTTTACAAAACACAAGCATAGCCTTATTTGAGTAATGAAGAGGCAGCTGTTACATAAACATCATACATTAGGAAAAGAAAAACGCCTGTAAAATTCGTTCCTTAAAAGTTTCGTATCCCCTAATTAGGAGCACACGTGTTCATAGTTTGGGGAGATGAATAATTTACATAGAAAACAAAAATAATATTTACAGAATGCAAAAAATTCAAATAGAAAGGATACAAACTAAGAACAAAGCAGTGTTTACCCCTGACAAGGCTCACAAACAAAATCTTCTTCCACACCAGCATAAAGTGTGTGCGCCCATCTGAAACATTTCGCACATCGTATCCAGTCTTCTCCACTGTGGTCTTCCGAGAAAAGACCAGTGCAGTACAGATAATCAGCGTCTTGTTCGTCATCTTCTTCAGTCGAATTGTCAGTGAAAAGAACAACTAGGTCAGTGTCCGAATCTGATGGAGTGTCAGACGGAGTTGGATCCCTGCAAACCCTTCCCTTCCGTCTTTTCTGAAGTACCAAGAAGAGCATTCGACGCAAGCCGATTGGTTTTGGATTTAGTGGTGTGCTTGATTTTCTCTTTCTGAGTTTCCTCAATGTATTTTTGTAAGGTGAACTCATTATTTTCTTTGCTTTTCCACCACGAGGATTTGGCTTCAGGTTCAGGCTTGGCACAGGGCTGATATCTGATGATGAGAGCCTCTGCAGAAGTGAAAGGCGAAAAATTAACAGAACTGAATGATGGCTGATCGCTGGTCTCATCAAAGCAGGATGGATCACAGGAGCAGTATGTTTCCTCTTAGGCTAGAGGGAAATCGTGTGACGATATTCTTGTCACAAAGAAAAAGGCCTGTCGCACGGAAGCCATTAGCCGCTATTTTGCCTGTTGCAGGTAGCTTGTACTCATTTCCGAATAATTCGTCAATTTGGTAGACGGCGACGACTCGCCCTGGGTTTGAACGGAGCTATTTTTCAATTTTTTGGTAGTAGAATGTTTTCAGGGGTCCTATGAAATTTTTATCCAAGGCTGCATCTTGTGGCTGCTGTGAGGTGGGAGGCAAATAATGTCAACATGATCCTCGCGAGCTAAATTAATGACCTCCGGGTTTCATGTGTATGAATAGTGCCCGTCCGGTACTAAGATAACAGGATCTTATTTTGTTGGCTTTGTATGTTTGATGAAATGAAGAAACCGCTGGGTGAAAATCTCGCTCTGTATCAACCCCGATGAATGGCACGCGTGGATTAATCCAGGCTGTGTGCCATTCATCAGTTCCTTTTTCATATTTTTCTTGGAAATACAAGTAACGGAGGAATGAAGTGTCCAGTGGGACTCATACAGCTGACGACTGTCACAAGAGATCCCCGTTCTGGGGACTGAAGAGAAGATATCTGACCCTTTCCTTTCAATGCTAATATTTTCGTGTGTCTGTGCTGTACAATAGTGATGCCGGTTTCGTCGAAATTGTAACGTCTTGCAGGATTAGGCAGAATGGTGTACATAGCGGGTTCGTAGATTTAAAAGACTGAACTACTGATTCGGGAGTGAAATCCCTCGCTGTTGAGAGTGAAAGACCTTCAGGGTTTCTAACTGAAATTTCTTGATGACGACGTAGGAAATTTTTCATCAACTTCCTTCCATTCTTTTCATTTCTCTTGCAAAAATGATTTTTAATTCCGTTTCTTACAACAAGTTCGTAAGCGAGACGCATGACGTTTGCCATTGTTAAGCCAAAAACTTTCTTTCCATCAAAAGAGAGTATTCAGCCAGATTATATTCTGCTTCACAAAGAAGAATTCGCTTCCTACCCATTTCTGTTTCTATTGCTTCACTTGAGCTTTTCTGCCGGTCTTTAACATAACGCTGTAGTTTTGTTTGTGGTACGTTGAAAATTCTGGACGCTTTGTAGCTTCCCATTTCCTTGTTCCTCAGAGCCTCAATAGCTGCCTTTATCCTTTCGGGGTCCCATTTTTTCCTTTCAGCCACCTGTAATATTATATAATCCAGAAGGAATAATTCACAAGGTACTTACTTCCTAACATGGGGAGCCCTGTATTAGGTTATTCATACCTCCCCATAATAGGGGAAAACAGGTGCTCGAGAAAAAGGATGAATAAAACAGAAGGACCTAAAATTCTACCTATGAACCAAAGCAAGGGTTTAAGATTACACTAACAGAGAACTGAGCACTAATTTAGAAAAATGCTTACCTTCAACGGCTCATGACTCACAGTTGAGGGAAAAGCAAACATTTCACAGTCTTGAACAACTGACCGTTTATAATGTGATTACAAAGAATAACCTCAACTGCTTAATGATTTACATTCTCAAGCGCAGAGCGCAGCACCTCCTGGTATGAAATAATGGAATTCCCCCAAATTGGGAAGCCTCCCCATAATAGGCGACCTTCCTCTACATTCAATAACTGACAGAAGAAATTTTTCCACCTATTTAAAATGCTGTGGGAATTTGTGAGAAGCTAGCCATTCTCAAGCTCTCTACGTTAGCTCTCAGCTGGTAAACCTTCTTACATTCATTTATGCCTCTACACAAGTGTTAACTCTCACTCCAAACTGTTGGTTATGAATATAATTTTTCTCCTCAGTTTTGCATTAAAATCTCCTAACAGAATTTTCTAGGGTACTTAGGGTCCTGGTCGAAAACTTCCACTAATTCCTTATAGAAACTGTTCCTAATATCATCACCTTTATCACATATGGGACATACATATTCAGAGCGGTAATATCACACCACCGACCTCGCATCGGAGTATAGGTTTCATCCTCTCATTAGCAAGTCCTAATCTCTTAACTGGTGATTCTCTTGTGTACAAATATCCTGTCGCGAATTGATTATTTCAATTCTCTTTATACACAAAAAAGTAAATTCCTCTGCTTTTTCAATGCCTCCTTTGTCCCATACAATTTACTGTTGTCAAAAAAAAAATCCAATGTATACTTCCCTCACTCTCTAGCCACTCTGTTCAGTGTCCCTGACTTTTACAAGATCGTCACATTCCACATTCCATATCTCATGCTCACAGGCAGATGCTGACGTCGTTCCAAAGTATCAATCCAAGTCTGAGGTTTTTGAAATGTTCGTAACAGTTAATAAATTTTATTGCAAAGTACCATCTATACACAACAATTAATATCAGTTGTAGTTTACAACTGGTTGATCAGGCTAAATGTTTCGGCCGTTTTATCCTGCCATCATCAGGCCTGCAGAATAATATTGTCAATTAAGGTACATTCGGTGGCTCTACCAATGGGATCCCATTGTTTACACTGGACCTTTAAGTGGATTTAAAAGCTTATGTTAATGGTTAAAATGTTATTGGATATAAAAACAGGTATAAAACTATCTATCTATATATATATATATATATATATATATATATATTTATTTATTTATTTAACTTTCCTTGCAGGGGTGGACGTAAGTAGCTGTGGTATCACTTAGTTGCGTAAAATTTATAGAGTGTACTTAGGGCGATCATTCACACTTGATTAATGGATCTTGGTTATTTTCTTAACATTTTATGGTTCAAGATTACTGCACTCCTATTTTATATGTTATGTTATGTTCATGCTTGGGGCTTTGTACCCTCATATTGCTGCACTTATTCTTGGATTTTTGTGAGGTTGAGCGTTTTTGTGCATACAGTTTTTGTATATCAGTTCACTGGAGTTAACAAACTGTGTTACTGGATTTCACTTTTAACTGGCATGTGCACTATTTTCACGTCGTGGTGGGACTCTTGTTTCGTAATTGTGGCAATAACATTTATTACATATGCACAACGGGATGACGTCTTCCAAATTCAAGTAAATGTTAAGTTTTTACGGTAATGAATTGTGACCGCTTTTCCCACAAACAAGCCAGAAAGTCACCCTGCCTGCTGTCTGCAAGCAAGGTGACGCTCTCCTCCAGCCGCAACATGAGGACTCGTCATACTGCGGTGACAAGGACCAACCTATCAAGGACTCTGGGAGACAACGAAACACAGAATACACTGCGGGCTAGAATGCAGGATTATGGAATGTTCAGACAGGTAGCACTCATTATCTTTGCATGAAAGGGTAAAACTAATGAGGGAATGTATAGAATGTTTTCTTCATTAATCTTAAAAAATACAAAGTAGGCCTAAATCAATGCCAGATGTAAGGAGGTTCTCAGGGCCGTGTTGGTAGCGATTCAAGCTTTCTGGAACACGACGCCATCTTGATTCGTAAATAGTTTCAGACGTTTCGGAGGAGATTTCTTCCTTCTTGTTCAGTGTCCGAGTAATCCAATTGTAGAGGAGCCTACAGCTATTGCGAAAAAGTTACAGCTGAATACTGAAACTGTTTTCTATATCAATTGCCTGGAATTTTCTAATAGTCTTTTGTCTGTATTTATCTAAGTTATTCTTGCCCAACTTCAGAGAGGTCATAAAAATATAGTAATGCAAAATGCCTAACAGGTTTCCTGGAAAACGAACTGATGCCCCATGGAGTTGCCTATTTACGCATCTCGAGGCCTACAGCATGTATAATTCCATTTCCTTCTATTATATTCCATTAAAAAAAAGCACTTGACAGGGCAGAAGACAAGGAATCTCCTGGCGTCTTTTCTCTTTTTGCTGAGGGATATAAAGGTCGTAGAAAAAAATAATTGCAACGGCATCTATGTTTATGTGAAATAATTAACATTTATTATATAACGATGTAAAACGCGTGACATCAGCTGTGAAATGAGATCTTATAGGAAATGTATAATAAAGAGTTCGTGAGATAGGCCTAATGTGTTCGCATAAAGTCGCATGCGGGACGAATTTTACCAAATAGTGAGAAATTTAGATTTAATGGACCGGAGATTAATCGACCAAGACAGATCGAAACGTTTGTAAAAAAAAAATTCTTCGAAATGGCCAGGCTGTGTAAAGACCTAAAACTACCATGCGATTTGACGTGGAATTGCCTGCTTTGAAGCGAGATATCAAAAGGTTTACAGAACTTACTTTATGTTTTTAGAGACGTTAGCCTTACACGACTCGGTACAAGCCTAGAGCTATTGCGAGGACAGCATTACACATACATTTCCACGAAATATGGGAATTTATTGGCCGGCTTATCCACTGTCAGCGTCTAAAAGACATTGTTACCCTATGTCCCTTATGTTATGAGGTCCGTTGTACATGGAGGACACTGGACTCCAGTACATAGTCTTCAATATAGCTTACGTTTTTGAGAATGATGAACGTAACCTAATACAGAGCACAGTTCAAATGACAAACGACGGTTATGCTGTCCTGGTCGAATGATGGGACACTAGTGAATAATAAATTTAAAAGGGTTGTAAGGAAGCTGTCGTAGCATAGTCTAAGACCCTGTTACAGCATCTGCGAGGAATGTCTGCGAAAAACCATGAATTGTGCCAGACAGAACAGTCAGTCTCTCGGTCAAACTTCCAGCTGGGCACATGTCGAAGATAAGACTGAACTGTTACAGCTTGACCTAGTATCGGGAGAAATATGTCCTCTGCAGACTCCGTATAAGGACATTACAACGCTAATTTTTCACATATTGGGGCCAGATTACAGATATCATTTGTTTTTATAGCGAATAAGTTCTAAAACAGATTTTATGGCCTTACGACTCAGACAGTCTCAAGGCACAAGACAGAGGAAGGATGTACGTCCGAAACACCAGTAACAACTACCTTCTAGCCTACGAGTCCAGAGTTGATCACAATCCTGGCCCAGCACAAATATTAATGTTAGGACCAACGAATGGTATTCCTAAGATTCTGTAGCGGATTCTGTTGCTACAGTTGTCGACAACAGGCGAATTCTCATATCGAACAGTTAGGACGACTGCTTATTTACTGCAGCAAGAGACGAATGAGTCTATCACACTACAGCCCGTTAGGTAGGATTTCGTTTCTCCGTCGGCCTGTGATTACGACCTCTTGACAATTCCTTTCTGCTGCATCTGGGAACCTGCCAACCTCGGTAAGACTACACGATAATCATAACCGAGACGACTACAATAATACGAGTCTGCATCACCATCAGAATCTCCGGGCCTCTTTTACTGAAGATATTATGTGCAACAGACCTAATGCTTCCTTTTATTGTAGTAATTTTAATACTGATTATTTGTAATACATTTTCGTCACAGCAAAATTTATTTTGATTTATTGTCGTTCTGAATTAACTACATTCCAAGAAATACGTACATACTTGCATAAATAATTATACATACCATTAGGTATTCATTACTAATCCGAATTCAGTGTTCATATATTTACCCAGATAGCTTTTTGTTAATTTATGTACATAAAAGCGAAAATTGAATTATGTGTGAAATAGACAGACTTTTCAAAATATGAAAGGTCATCGGTGTTTATTACGGAATATTAAATAAACGTAGCACGTCAAAGGTACATGAATATAAATTAACGGCATAAGAAGTCATATGTTGCTAGTAAGTACAGCTAGTCACAGCAGATTCGTATTATCTTATCGAATGATACAACTATTCTTAGTAACATAACAGAACACCTTGCATGATATGAAGGTTATTCGTCGCTGAAAATAACAGCCTTTTCTATAATAAACTGGTTTCCTTTTTTGGGCACTTACGTTTTGAAAAGCGACTATTTTCTTCATAATTTCTATCCGTTCGTAGGCATGAACACTTCGACTACCACTGGACAGATTGTGCCGAAATTTTACACTGGGTGGGGGTGGGGGTTGTTGAAGAGCTTCGAGAAAACACAAATTTTGTTAAAATCCGAAAAAAAAATAGCAATTTATATGATGACATTTGTACGTTTAACCAATGAACTTTTGGTTATTTGCTTTATCACATTTGCCGACTACAGTACTCGATAAAACTGATAATGTATCAACAATATTAAATACTAATCTACGTTATTTCTTCATGCTATTTATATACTTTCTTAATAAAGGGAAACAAAAACGCACAATTATAACATTTAATTTCTATTGCTTATTTCTAGGAATGTGAAATTTGTATTACAGATAGATGATTAATGTACGGTACTACTGTTTTGTGCGAAACGTTGTTTCAAGCCAGATATTAAAAATTACTTCGATTGGGTAGGGGTTTGAGGTTATGTATGACCAATAAACTTAATAATATCTACATAAAAATATTCGCATAAATAATAAATTCTGCAAAGAAAGGCAACGTCCAAGTCGTAAGGTTTCGGACATGGAAAACGTAAAAGTTTTACAATTACATTAATTACATGTTTGTATATCCCTTCCTAAGTAGGCCCCTTCGGATTTCATATACAGGACCAAACGCCTCTTTCCTTGCCACGAAGCGTCTGTGGTACTACCGTTCCGTGCCGCCGTACAACGTTACCTACTGTTCATTTTCCATACCCGCCATGTCCTCGCTTCTAAATCATGACCACAAATCCGTTTTGCATTTGCTGTAAGACCTGTTATGCAATTGCCTTTTGAAATGAAGACAGGACGTCTAATCTGCGGCAATTTAAAACCCTCTAAGTTGACGAGACTAAAAAAAGACATAGGATATCTCGCTGTTTACGAGATAAGTACGGGAATGGCGATACCTCCCAGTAAACGAGAGGAAAGGAAGTAAGATAACTCGCAGGTCAGAGAGTAAGTACAAGCAGTGGAATGATTCGGAGGTTACGAGATAAGCACAAGGATAAAGCAAGAGTGAGACAGGCCAGAGAAACAGACGACCATCTCAACATAACATTTCTTCCAAAGAGAAAAACAAGAGAAAAGGGCAACTGCCTTTAAAAGGCATTAAAAACGCAGGAATAATAGGACAAACAGGAGTAACAGGAACACTAACACGCGGCTCACAGGGCTTCAGCGTGTGGCCCCTTCTACATTTTGATATTCAGGAAATTTGACTCTCCTGTTTCCGGACCACAAGAGCAAATATTATTTCCGAATGTGAAAACATTTTTGCCTGTCATCGAATTGTCTGCCCATAGCACTCCTACATTTAACAGTTATATATATATATATATATATATATATATATATACACACACACACATACACTTATCAACCGAAGGGCCTTCAATTCTCTGCCAGCGCTCCCATAAGCAAACAGCATGAAAGACGGAAATTTCCTAAGGACGATCAGGCAAAAGTTGTTATACAATGTATAATCATAACAAATTGAACTTGGCCGTAATTTATCCTACTTTCTCCTTAATGATCATTCCAAATATCTAAGCAATTGTGTAAAATTCACTGTTAGCATTTTTAAGTAACCGTCAATTTGACGATCCAAGAAATAAAAGGGGTATTTCTGAAAAAAAAAACCTTGCGTTATTATTTCATTCAGTCAGTCGGTCAGAATTTAAATTAATTTTCAAACAGAAGAAGGTACCATATTTAAAAGAAGACATTCTGAAAAGATAAATTCAATCAGTATATCACATCTTTGCTAATTCTACGTTAAGAAATTTAAAACCTAAGGAAGATGGGCGAAAGGCTCTTTACATGTTAGAGCCACAGATGTCAAGCTTGATTTCGGATTTTACCTGCAACGTGTCTTCAGTTTGACACGCCTTCACCAGACACATTCCTATGAAGTACTCCTGCTTCATATCACGATATATCATTTCCACTTTAAAATTTACAGGTCAACCTAACATTTAACGCCTTAGAAACAAAGCAATAAAACATGTCCGTAAATAAGCCAAAACTTCATAAAATACAGCCCAATTTATTTCTAAAACGTGCAGAAAATTACAAATATAAGTTGCAGACCTATATGGGGCCTTTGTTAAAAACGCACGGTGTGTGTTCTTTCATCACTTACCCAATATTTTACACTTCAATTTTCCTTTAACATTGATCAGCGAAGTCATTTTACTTCATTTTATTGATACTTGCTGTGACATCATTCCTCTGATTATCTGCCACATTTACCATAATGGGATGATTTGAGATTGTAAAATATAATCAATTGCAAATATTTCACGTTTACAATCGTCTTAAATTGGCAACACTGTAGTTTCTTACCATGAAATGAAACTTCCCGTTTTTTAAATCAATATCTACTTTTCTTTAAAACAACATTAAGTTAACAGTTACAGGTTAAAGAAAGTAGTCCTCTGTCGCCACCAACACCAGAACCACACCAGTCCCCTGTCGCCACCAACCCCAGAAACACACCAGGCCCCTGTCGCCACCAAACCCAGAAAAAAGTAGCCTCCTGTCGCCACCAACCCCAGAAAGAAACTAGTCTCCTGTCGCCACCAACCCCAGAAACACACCAGTCCCCTGTTGCCACCAACCACAGAACCACACCAGTAACCTGTCGCCACCAACCCCAGAACCAAACTAGTCCTCTGTCGCCACCAACCCCAGAACCACACCAGTTCACTGTCGCCACCAACCCCAGAATCACACCAGTCCCCTGTCGCCACCAAACTCAAAACCACACCAGTCCCCTGTCGACACCAACCCCAGAACCACACCAGCCTCCTGTTGCCACCAACCCCAGAACCATACTAGTCCCCTGTCGCCACCAACCACAGAAACAAACTAGTCCCCTGTCGCCACAAACCCCAGAACCACACAAGTCCCCGGTCGCCACCAACCCCAGAACCGCACTAGTCCCCTGTCGCCACCAACCTCAGAACCACACCAGTCCCCTGTCGACACCAACCGCAGAAACACACCAGTCCCCTGTCGCCACCAACCACAGAACCTAACTAGTCTCCTGTCGCCACCAACCCCAGAACCACAACAGGCCCCGTCGCCACCAACCCCAGAACCACACTAGTCCCCTGTCGACACCAACCCCAGAACCACAATAGTTCCCTGTCGCCACCAACCCAAAACCACACCATTGCCCTGTCGACACCAACCCCAGAACCACACCAGTCCCCTGTCGCTACCAACCCCAGAACCAAACTAGTCCACTGTCGCCACCAACCCTAGAACCACACAAGTCCCCTGTCGCCACCAACCCCCTAGAACCACAATAGTAACCTGTCGCCACCAAACTCAGAACCACACCAGTCCCCTGTCGACACCAACCCCAGAACCACACAAGTCCCCTGTCGCCACCAACCCCAGAACCACATCAGTCCCCTGTCGACACCAACCCCAGAAAAACACCAGTCCCCTGTCACCACCAACCCCAGAACCAAACTAGTCCCCTGCCGCCACCAAACCCAGAACCACAACAGCCCCTGTTGCCACCAACCCCACAACCACACCAGCCCCCTGTCGCCACCAACCCCCGAACCACACCAATCCCCTGTCGCCTCCAACCCCAGAACCACACTAGTCCCTTGTCGCCACCAACCCCAGAACCACACCAGTCCCCTGTCGCTACCAACCCCAGAACCACACCAGTCCCCTGTCGACACCAACCCCAGAACCACACCAGTCCCCTGTTGCCACAAACCCCAGAACCAAACTAGTCCCCTGTCGCCACCAACCCCAGAACCACACCAGTCTCCTGTCGCCACCAACCCCAGAACCACACCAGTCCCCTGTCGCCACCAACCTCAGAACCGCACCAGTCCCCTGTCGACACCAACCCCAGAACCACACCAGTCTCCTTTCGCCACCAACCCCAGAACCACACTAGTCCCCTGTCGCCACCAACCCCAGAACCACAGCAGTCCCCTATTGCCACCAACCCCAGAACCACACCAGTCACCTGTCGCCACCAACCTCAGAACCACACCAGTCCCCTGTCGACACCAATCCAAGAACCACACCAGTCCCCTGTCGCCACCAACCCCAGAACCACTTTACTCTCACATACCTTAGATGCTGGAATGTAAGAGTCCAAACAGTCCTATGTTTATGCTGCTGCCTGTATTCTGGACATTTTGGGTAAACCATTAAATCAGCGGAAGTGTCTTACAGGCGGATTTCTTAAAGTAACTTTCACAAACATATTTACAGTGAATATTTACCTGTTCATGGAACTGATGCCGTACCGAATGATAACTATTTACCTATCAAATCTGAACTATATCCTAGAAGACGTGAATTTCAATAATCACCGCCACAAAAACATTGTATCGCGTACAAAACTTGCTCATTAATTACAATTATTATAAGAAAATAGTCTGATATATTTTCTCTAAACAGTAATTTGCCATACGATGTTGTGGTGCCACATAATTATCTATCAAAGCAATATAAATTGGTGGACCTAAATCTCTTTTACACTTTTCAGCAGTTTAGCATTAAGATCGGAGACACTGAGCAGCAAGTCACGTATTATGGAATAATTCTGTGTAAGAAACTACAGACAGATCCGTAATACGACGGTGTTAACAAAATATTCAGGCGCTAACTCACGATGTCCACAATCAGCCCGTCAGTTTATGCGTTCATACACATTACAGTTTTGCATTCATACTATCAAACCAAAATGTCGAATATTCACGCCATGAATTAGAGATGTTCTGAAAATGTTGATAGATGTTAAGCTACAATGCCTACCCGAAACACGGGTACATTTATGTTGTTTACAAATTAAAGCAATTTCACCAAATATTCACAAATGAAATTCGAAATTTTCTTATGAAACAGCTTGTTATATGCAGTCGGTAAAGTACGATGCTGAAGTGCCGACCCAAGCATAGATACCTCTTAACTGCCTCATAACGAAAGCTACTTCCTGGTGGTGCGATAGTAAATAAATAATATTTTTGTTTGATTGTGAAAGAAACACAACGTGACTCTCTCAACCACAACACAAGCCTTATTGTTAAAATCGTACACGAAATCTTCGCCAATTCTATGAAGCACATCCACTGTCTGTCACGCTCAACGGTATGATAGAGATATAAAATTCTTGTAATTAGAGTCTACAGTACCACAAGCATACAGAGCTAACTGCAGCTGTATCAGGCCTATAAACACCATCATTCTTCAATACCAAAACAACGTATTAAGTTCAATTAATTTTATTGCAGAATAAACGCTCTTAGTTTTAGGTTTTAATTTATATCATTTAGACAGAAAATCATTACATCTTCCGTAAATTTAGAGCGCGTACAGCAAATATTTAGCAAGTTAATAAGAAAATATAGACTTCGGATTTACGGAAAGGTACTTCGAAGTTGTCGCTTGAAATTTTCGCAATATGAAGGAAAATAATAATACTGACAAAACAAGGCTAAACACTGGTTATATAGAACCGTCTCCAAAAGCTGAAACACCACACACACACACACACACACACACACAGAACACGTTTCAGAGTGCCGTCATTTTAACAGACAAAGTTAGCTCTGTTTCCGAAAGGATTATTGAACAAAGGACATTTTAATGAAAAAATTACTATATATGTGGAAACGTATCAATACAGCTGCGTCACAAAGTTTAAATTTACACCCAGGCGCAATAATGTTGGCCTGCCCAAGCCTCCAACATACGAACTCAGCCGTGCATCTCACCTGTGTCTTTCTCCGGGTTCAGCTGCTGTTTGATGTAATTGAAAAGTCTTGTGGTAAAAGACTGATGGTGGTGGTGATGGTGATGTCGGCCACAGCGTCGACGAGTGGAGCCACCATCTTCCTGTTTGTTATTCTGGTCAACCTGTTGTTGTTGCTGCTGTTGCTGCTGTTGTTGTTGCTGCTGCTGCTGCTGCTGCAACTGCAAGTGTTGTTGCTGTTCTTGCTGCTGCTCCAGTTGTTGCTGCCTACTGCTGCGTTTTTCGCCACCACCCTTGAAATTATGGTGAGCGGCTACACTGCTGTACATGGCTGAACTTTCGTATTCCGGTGCGTCGGGACGGCCACCGAAAAGACGTAGCGGCCATCGACAGAGACCTGAAACAATAGACAGACACAAACATTCTAAGGCAAATAGCAACAGTGTTATTTTTAGGCCCGTGGCAGAAGTCTGTAGCAATGTAATTCATACGGACCCCTGTTCATCTTAGCCTCTAGTATGGTTTTTGAAGATGGAAGCATTATACTGTTCCGAAACTTGGACAGTCAGCTACAGCATGATGGTGCCTTACACAGAATCCCACAATACTAAATCTGTGCCGGCTAGAGAACTTAAGATCTTATTACCTATAAATATTGACGGTGTTTAGGCAAAGATGTGTTAATATGTTACACTTAAGGACAGTTAATTCAGTCTCCAGCATTTTTAGGCTGCACGCAGTGGAGACTCAGACTTACATAGCAGAACTGTAGAGAAGACAGTAAATATTTCTGTTATTATCCCTTCTTAAAAACACCATTTTCTTCCCATGCTATGAAGAACCACGCTTCACCCACGCACAAGTACAGGTCCAATTATAGCCTTGCGCATTTTAACGTTATTTTTAGACATAGGGTGGGAAGACAAAATATTCCCAACTGAGAGGGCATGTAGCTTACATTAAAATATAACAAATGCTATCTCTTATCCAGTGGAAAGGAAGAGACGCCGAAAGACACATGTGCAGCTTACATGTGAGGGCAAGGAAAGAAATTACTTCGGACAGTAAAAGGGGCTCAGTGTACGCTAGGAATAAATGCAAGACATCAATTGTGTATGTCCCCGGTCGAGACCAGGAACAAAGGAAAGAAATGTGGGACGTGCTGAATTCGATGCCACAGGGGGCCCGCGTTTTTCTGTCCGCTCTACTTAACTCGTTCTAAACCACTAACAGTACATATTGTATAATGTGCGCTATTATGTAGCTACTGCATAATTTACTTCAACTTACATGGTTAAAAGATGAAATGTTTGAGCAGCTGGATCTGTTTCCGCCACAAGATGAAGTTAAGGAATCTAATCTGATAGGTCTATCGAAACTTGGTGATTTTTTAATAAAATGAAATGACAGAAAATGTGCATTGTAAGAATAAGTTCAAAATATATTTCCATTTATGAAAAATATAAAAAAAAACTAAATTAATTAATACCACACGGCAGGTATTTGTCGTCTCTGTTATGGCGTCAAGTTATCTTGTACAAACATACTAACGCTTCGAAGAAACCTACTGCATCCTTCTTCAGATTCCTCCACCTCTGCCACTCTTCTACACTGAATACGGACGTAGTACTTTCCTCCCAAAAAATCCATAAAATTTTACGAGTCTACACGGCGTTACATCCCAGGATTTGGCGTTAGTTATAGTTACTACAGCATATATCAGTTTATAACTGCATATTGCAGCTTCTAACAATTTGTTAGTCAGCATTTTCTGATCTTCCCGAATAAAGTGCGCAGTTGCAGACATTTGACGCTCTCTTGTTCTGCAGTGAAGCTTAAAGCCCATGCAGTCATACCCTCATATATCGCCACGGAGCGGCTTCTGCAGTTGCTGCTGATTCTCCTGATTTGCACGTTCGTCGAAATATAGTACAGATATTTGTCCCACAGTAGTGTGCTCTCGCTATAACGTTACATAATGCAAGGATATACCAAAACTATACAGCATCACAATGATTAAATCTTCCACGCTTAATGGTAACTCTATGCACCACACGATTTAAAACTAAGAAGCTCTGCATATATCCCGCACAGCCGTTGGCCTACTCACCAGCTTCGTATGCTGCACAAAAGAAAATTATCTCTTTAACCGGTCCCAGTGGTCGTGAGGTCTGCGGCCTCTCGTTAGCTGGGATTGTGGGTTCGAATCCCGCTGCGGCATAGATGTCTGTCTTTTGTCTGTTGTTTGTTGTCAGGTAGACGTCTGTGCGACAGGCTGAACACTCGTACAGAGGAGTCCTACCGAGTGTGATCGTGAAGCTGATATAATGAGGATGCCCTGGCCCATTAGAGGCTGTTGCACCATAGAAAAAATACCTACCCAAAAACAGTAACTGGCTTATTTTCGTGACAAAGATGCAGCGTGTTTTCTTTAAGGCAGTAACCGGATATCCCTATGTTATTTAAGTGAACAAAGCTCAAACTGAAATGCATTTCCACAGACCAGACCGAAAACAGCTCCATATCCTAAGCATTACGCATCGTCGCAGACGATGACGTTCTTAAATGAGTAATTCAATCGTCACACAAAGTGCACTGTCGCAGTGAAGGCAGCTCATACGTGAACCTATTGAGATGCAGGGTCTGTATTTCTCAAACAAAACACCCATAAGAATAAATTTTACATAAATATATTAATTATTTAAACGCTCTAAGTCGTTTAGGCCTATTGGCCATTTTGATAAACGTTTTAGCATTTTTGTTTGTATTATTTGATTAAATTGAAGCACAGTACAGTACAGTGCAGTGCAGTACAGTGCTGTACAGTACAGTACAGTACAGTACAGTACAGTGCAGCACAGTGCAGTGCAGTAAAGTGCTGTACAGTACAGTACAGTGCAGTGCAGTACAGTGCTGTACAGTAGAGTACAGTACAGTACAGTACAGTGCAGTACAGTACAGTACAGGACAGTACAGTACAGTGCTGTAAAGTACAGTACAGTACAGTGCAGTGCAGTGCAGTACAGTACAGTGCAGTACAGTACAGTACAGTACAGTGCAGTACAGTGCTGTACAGTACAGTACAGTACAGTGCAGTACAGTGCTGTACAGGACAGTGCAGTATAGTACAGCACAGTACAGTGCAGTGCAGTGCAGTGCAGTACAGTGCAGTGTAGTGCAATACAGTACAGTACAGTACAGTGCAGTACAGTACAGTACAGTGCAGTGCAGTGCAGTACAGTACAGTACAGTGCAGTACAGTACAGTACAGTACAGTACATTTCAGTACA